>ULOF01012628.1_pt1 | contig 26499 bp, 21 predicted proteins | sample 1952371 | NCBI WGS metagenome assembly ULOF01 (sample SAMEA4835597, study PRJEB28245) | human gut metagenome | biome: gut microbiome; material: fecal sample | place: Denmark | collected 2008 | reverse complement strand
TAGGGAAAGAATGAGATAAAATAATATAATTAACAATTAAAGTAAACACTTGACATTGAAAAATTGTTTCGATATACTACATGTACTGATTAAAATATGAAATATATAAACATAGTAAGAATTTATAACTCTGAAAGGATTATATATGAAAGATAAAAGGCTTTTATTGCAAATTATTATATCCGGTATATTTTATATATTGGTATCGGTTGTATTTGTTTATGCACAAAATAATATCTATAAGAATGCAGTTCAGATTTATACATTTGAACTGTTTTGTGTACCTTTTATATTAGCGATTGTACTATTGTTTTATGAGAAAGAAAAAAGAATTGTTTTACATATTTTTGATGTAGTGTATGGGATATTGGCACTTGTATTGGTAATTTGTTTGATGATTCACAGACCGTTGACTGTAACAGATGGAGAACAGATGTTAGAGCAGGAGGGCTATAAGGAAATACAGTATATATCTTCTTATCAGAAGGAAAGCTATAATAATGGAATTGCAGCTTTTTCAAAGGGAAATTTAGATATAGAGCTTCCGGAATGTAAACTGGGTGTGTATGTATATAAAGGTACAATAAAAGGGAAGAAAGATACGATTATTGTTTATTTAGAAAATGGAACGGATATTAGCCTTTCTGAAATAGATAAGAGCGGAATGCTGAAAAATATATTAAGCAGTAAAGAGTAAATTTATAAAAAAGTATTATTTATTAACTGAAATTAAATATTTATAGATATGGATATATAGGATTGTTATAATTTAATATAGAAAAATGATTTACATTTACTTGGATTTTCCGTATAGTGTACCTATAACATGAGAATAGCTTTTCAGAATGCATTATTGGATTTTCTACGGAAGCATTTGAGGAAAGGCGGAGCGATATAGGAGGTATGAAATATGGGATTTCAGGAGAATTTTATCTGGGGCGCCGCTTCTGCAGCATATCAGATTGAAGGTGCATATAACGAAGACGGAAAGGGTCTTAGCATATGGGATGTCTATTCAGGCTTTCACGGGAATACACGCTATAACGAGGATGGGAATACAGCCTGTGACCATTATCACAGAGTGGATGAGGATATTGACCTGATGAAGAAGCTGGGTATTAAAGCTTACCGTTTTTCCATCAGCTGGGCGAGAGTAATTCCAGAGGGTACCGGAGAGGTCAATGAAAAGGGGCTTAAATTTTATTCAGACCTGGTAGACAAACTGCTGGCAAACGGAATTGAACCAATTGTTACGCTGTATCATTGGGATTATCCATATGCGCTTCACAGAAAAGGTGCATGGCTGAATGATGAATGTTCAGAATGGTTTTTGGAATATACAAAAGTGATTGTAGATGCACTTTCTGACCGGGTGCAGTACTGGGTTACAATCAATGAGCCACAATGTATTCTGGGATGTGGATATTTGGGTGGGTTTCATGCACCATTTCAAAAGGCACAGACAGGTGATTTGTTAAAAATGGGACGGAATCTGTTATTGTCCCATGGAAAGGCGGCAAGATATATCCGAAACCATGCAAAGAAAAAGCCTATAATAGGATTTAGTCCGATTGGACCGTCCTATGTGCCAAAGGATGACAGCCAGGAGGCGATTGAAGAGGCAAAAAGGAAGACCTTTTCTACGGGAGGAGAAGCGTTTGCTTTCAGCTTAAGCTACTGGTCTGACCCGGTTTTCCTGGGACATTATCCGCAGGAGTTATATGATAATTTCGGAAGTCTGGTACCGGAATTTACAAAAGAAGAATGGGAGCTTGTCACGGAGCCATTGGATTATTATGGAACCAATATCTATTATTCCCAGGCAGACCGCGAGACAGATATAGGAGATTATCCGGAAAACCGCTACCAGGGAAGCCCGGAAACCCATATCGGGTGGGTGATGTCACCGGAGGTTATGTACTGGTCTGCTAAATTTTTATATGAGCGGTATGGAAAACCGATTTTTATTACAGAAAATGGAATGTCAGAGCATGACTGGGTATGCATGGACGGCAAGGTTCACGATTCTTACAGGATTGATTATACCCATCGATATCTTAGAGAGTATATGCGTGCCGGTGAGGAGGGTATTCCTCTTATGGGATATCTTCACTGGTCGCTGATGGATAATTATGAATGGGCAGAGGGGTATACCCACCGCTTTGGACTGATTTATGTAGACTACCGTACCCAGGAAAGAATTATTAAAGATTCCGGTTACTGGTATAAGGAAGTAATTGCTTCCAATGGAGAGAATTTATAATAGATATATGAAAAAGAAAGGCTTTTGGAACTTATTGATTTCAAAAGCCTTTCTTTTTATGTTTACAGTAGACAAAATTAGTTATATGAAGTATAATGGAAAAAATATTACATATATTTTTATGATACAACTTGTTTACAACATAGCGGTATTTTTTACAGGATAGCTTATCACAATTTCTGACGTTTTTCTTAAGAATTTCAAATTTTGTGGATTACGAAAATAGGCTATGATATACTGCTGGTGAGCAGAATAAAAGCACCAGAACATATTGATTCTGGCATATAAAAAGTAAAGGGGTAAAGCATGAGAAAAAGATTATTCAAAAAATCTGCAGTTGTTTGTATGGCAGCAGTCTTAATGTTTTCAGTGACAGGCTGTGGAGGGAAAGGCGGCAGCAGCAAAAAAGATGAGAAAAAGGAAGACACGAAGAATATGGTATATGAGAGCAATGATATCGCAATAGATGGTATTGAAGGTGATATCAGCGAGCTTTTTGTGAAAGGTGACAAGCTCTATTTTAATACCTATGAGTGGATTGAAGGCGGAAGCTCTGACACAGAGGGAAAAGCAGATGACAGTACAGGTGAGGAGACTTCAGAAGAAGATACAGGTGAAGAGAGTACAGAGGAAGGCTCTGAAATGGAAAGCACTACCGAAGAAGGTGCGAATGATGTAAAGAGTGAGGAGGAAGGAGAGGGAGCTTCCGACACAGAAGCAGAGGACACAACGGAGGAAGGCTCTACAGAGGATACCGAAGGCGAAGAAGAAATCGTCGAGGGAACAACTATCAACAGATTATATGTTGCGAATCTGGATGGAACAGAGGCAAAGGAGATACCGCTTCCGGAGCTGAATGAGAACGAATATATGGGAAGCATGATGATAAATGATTCCAATGAGATTTGTATTATGCTGAATTCCTATGATCCAAAAACAGAAAAATCTACTACCAGTATATTGAAAATAGATGAAACCGGTAAGGAATTGTCCAGAGAGGATATAACAAAAGCACTGGGTTTGGATGAAAGTAATTATTATAGCCAGCTTATAATGGACAACAAGGGAAGAATCATTGCAGTTATGGACAACGCCGTAAAGGTTTTGGATGAAAATTACAAAGCAACTGGCGAAATTAAGAGTGATAATTACCTGGATTGTGCAGCTCTTACCAAGAACGGTGAGATTATATGCGGAAGCAGCGGAAAGAATGGTGCACAGGCACAGGTATTGGATGTGGACGGACAAAAATGGGGAGAGACCATCAAACTGGATTTGAGATATTTCTCCGGTTCCGGTTCTCTGATGAATGGAAATGACGAGTATGATTTTTATTATAGGGATGATAATGGAATTTATGGTTATAGTATAGAGAACCAGAAGGCGGTTAAGCTGATGGATTTTGTGGCATCAAATTTGTCTTCTGAGGATTCCTGGAATATCATTCCAATTAGTAAGGATCAATTTCTGGGAAGGGTCTATAATGATAACGGAACACAACTGGTAAAATATACCAAGGTAGACCCATCAAGTATTGTAGATAAGACAGTTATTACCGTCGGAGCCGCCTATATTGATGATTCGGTTAAAAAAGCAGCGATAGAATTTAACAAGACAAATCAGAAATATAAAATTGAATTTAAGGATTATTCAAATGAAGAGGACCCAGGTACCAAGCTAAATGCAGATATTATAGCAGGGAATATCCCCGATGTTCTGTATATCAGTGATACGGGATATCTGAACCAGTATATATCAAAGGGTATTTTAGAGGATTTAACTCCATATTTCGATAAGGATTCCGAGATATCTACAGAGGATATCATGAAGCCGGTATTAGAAGCAATGAAAGTAGACGATAAGCTTTATTATGTGGCAACGAGCTTCAGTGTCAGTACTTTAGTGGCAAGCTCGAAAGATGTGGGAACGGAAACCGGATGGACTTTTGAGGATTTAAAGAAGCTTTTGAAAGAGAAAGGAGATTCGGCAAGACCGTTTTATACAGAAAACAAGTCAGATATGCTGTGGTCATTAATGGCAGCCGGAACCTCTGATTTTGTTGACTGGCAGACCGGTGAGTGCAGCTTTGACGACCAGGATTTCAAGGATATTCTTGAGCTTTGCAATACTGGTAAAAATGAGGAGATGGAGTATAATGAAGATTCGCCTTCTTATCCGTCCCTGATTCAGGAGGGTAAGGTACTCTTTAACGAGGGCTATGTTTCTTTAGAGGAAATTCAAGTTTATAAGCAAATGTATAAGGATGATATCACATTTATTGGATATCCGAACAAAGACAAAGAAGGCTCTTATTTTAATCTTAATATGCCGTTTGGTATTTCCAGCAAGTCAGATGTCAAGGATGGGGCATGGGAATTTATCCGTACCTTTATGACCAAAGAATATCAGGGTACGAATGGAAATATATGGGATTCGCCAACCCGCCAGGATTGTTTTGATATGATGATTAAGGCAAAAATGGCTACCAAAACCTATACGGATGAACTGGGACAGGAAATATCACCGACAGAATCAACCTATGGATATGATGACCTTGAGGTAGAAATCAAGCCATCCTCTCAGGAAGAAGTAGATATGTATACAGAATTGATTAACGGTACAAAGAAAATAAGCGGATATGATAATGAGATAATGGAGATTATTCAGGAAGAGGCAAAGGCATATTTTGCAGGAGAGAAGAGTCTTGATGATACGGCAGCCATCATCCAGAACCGCGTTAAGACCTATGTAAATGAGAACCGTTAGACGGCTGTGAGGAATACCAGAAGGTGTAAAGTGTGTCTGGTTTCAAAAATGAAAATTGCACGAGGTTCCCAGACTGCCGGTAAGGGTGGTCTGGGAAGAAGTGCGTTATAGACAAAAATCGGGAGGCAGGGGTATTATGCCAAAAAAACAGGTTACAGAGAATGGAATTACATATAAAAAGCCCAGAATGAGCAAAAAGGATAAAAAGAATGCAGTGCTCTATCTGTCCCCTAGTCTGGTGGGCGTACTGGTGTTTTTTGTGGTTCCGTTTTTTGTGGTCATTTACTATGCCATGGTGGATAATCCCATTAATCATGAATTTGTATTTCTGGATAATTTTATCAGTATCCTGCAGAATTCTTCTTTTCAGCAAGCGGCAAAAAATACAGCAACCTTTTCTCTTATAGCAGTGCCCTTGGCGGTTGTCTTATCAATGGCGATGGCTATGCTGTTAGAGCAGAATATTCCTATGAGGAGTCAGTTCAGAACATTTTTCCTAAGTCCCATGATGGTTCCGGTTGCTTCCATTGTGTTAATCTGGCAGGTGCTTTTTGATTACCATGGGGTGATTAATGAATTCATTAAGCTTATTGGGGCAGACCCAATCGACTGGTTTAAATCTTCTTATAGCCAGCTTGTCATTGTTATCTTATTTTTGTGGAAGAACCTTGGTTATAACATGATTTTATTTATGGCCGCCTTAAATGCGATACCAAGGGATGTATTAGAGGTAGCCACTATGGAGAGTGCTACGGAGTTTCAGAAATTCCGTTATATCAAGCTTCGGTATTTGTCCCCGACGATACTGTTTGTGGCAATTCTCTCACTGATTAATTCCTTTAAGGTGTTTAGAGAGGTGTATCTGCTGACGGGGGATTATCCGTATGACTCTCTGTATATGCTGCAGCATTTTATGAATAATACCTTCCGTTCACTGGATTACCAGAAGTTATCTGCCGCAGCCATTATCATGGCACTGGTTATGTGTGTAGTAATAGGAATATTGTTCTTTGTAGAGGACTATTTTGGAAAGGATGTGGAGGGATGAGCAAGAAGAGGAAATTGCTATTCAAGAAAATATTGCTGACGCTGGTGGCCTTCCTTTTTGCCGTGTCCTTTTTAATGCCCACTATTTTAACCCTGGCGAATTCATTTATGTCCTCAGCGGAAATCAGTACAAATTACGGAGTGATTTTCAACCAATATAAGGAAACGGAATATGGGGAACGGAATACGGATTATGTGTCTGAGACGGTGAATCTTAAGTTTATTCCGGACATGGTGGATTTTTCCCAGTACGCTACGGTGCTTTTTAAAAGTCCGGAATATCTGTTAAAATTTTGGAACTCCGTTATTCTGGTATTACCGATTGTGATATTTCAGATTGTTATTGCATTAGGTGCCGCCTATAGCTTTACCCGGTTCCGGGGAAGGCTGAAGGAGCTCATATTTTTCCTGTATGTGGCATTGATGCTGATGCCGTTTCAGGTTACGCTGGTTCCCAATTATCTGGTGGCAGACTGGCTTCATATATTAGACACCAGATGGTCTATTCTGCTTCCGGGATTTTTTGCTCCTTTCAGTGTATATCTTTTGACAAAGTTTATGCGAAGGATTCCCACATCATTAATAGAAGCGGCAAAGCTTGACGGAGCCAATGAATGGCAGATTTTTACAAGAATATGTATACCACTTTGTAAAGGGGCGATTGCTTCTGTTGCAATCCTTGTTTTTATTGACTACTGGAATATGGTGGAGCAGCCGCTTATCATGTTATCGGATGCGGATAAGCATCCATTGTCGGTGTTCCTGTCACAAATTAATACAGGAGAGGTGGGGCTGGCATTTGCGGTAGCCACTATCTATATGGTGCCGACCATATTAATTTTCCTGTATGGAGAAGAGTATCTGGTGGAAGGAATATCATATTCAGGAAGTGTGAAGGGATAGGAGGAAGACCATGGAAAAGGAAATGCAGACAAGCCGTAAACGGTTAATAAAAAGGATAGCTATTGTATTTTTAATTGCTATGCTGATTTTAACATTTTTTTCTAATACAATCATGAATTATTCCCTGCCGGAGGTGGCAACGGAGCCGGTATCTTCGGGTACGGTATCCAGTAAGGTACGTGGACAGGGCACGGTGGAGACAAATTCAGATTATGAGGTAACGGTAAGCGGTGCCCGTGTGATTAAAGAAGTAAAGGTGGAAGTAGGAGATTCCGTTGAAGAAGGGCAGGTATTATTTACCTTTGAAGAGGGAGAAAACACAGAGCTGGCAGAGGCAGAGGATACTTTGGATCAGCTAGAGCTTGACTATGCAAAATCTCTGTTGAAAAGTATGCCGGACTATGCCAGTGATGATTTGGATGTTCAGGCAGCAAAGGATGATTTAGATGCTGCAATCAAGGCAAGGGATAAGGCGAAGACAACAGCGTCCAGCCTCAAAAAGGCAAAGAGCGAAAAAAAACAGGCACAGACAAAGGTGGATAACCAGCAGGCAAAAGTGGATGCCCTGCAGGAAGAGGTAAATGCCTACGGCGAGCTTGGAGATTATGAGACTGCCAACGGCCAGGTTACTTCCATTACAGAAGAACTGGCGGTACTGAAAAAACAACTGGAGGATTTAAAGAATGATTTAGCCAATGCGGATGCGGCAGATGTGGTGGAAATCAAGAGAGATATACGGGATAAGGAGCTGGAGATTACCAATAAGGAATCTGATTTAAAAATTGCAAAGCAGCTGGCGGAGTCCTTAAAGAGTACGAATGCAACCTATACAAAGTTAAAAGATGAGCTGTCAAAGGAAAGTAAAACGCTGACAAAGCTACAGGAAACCCTGAAGGAAAAAAGTGATAAGGTGGAGGAGCTCAGTGCATTGCCGACTTTAGCAGAAGCCAGGGCTGCTGTTAAGGAAAAACAGAAGGCTCTGACTCAGCTGCTATTGGCATTAAAAGAGAAAAAGGAGCAGGATTCCTTGACCCAGCAGTCGGATAATCTGGACATGAAGGCAGCACAGGACAAAATCCAAAAACAGAAAGAACTGGTAGAGAAGCTGAAAAACAGCAGTGATTTGAAAGAAATCAAATCCAAAGAGGCAGGAATTGTGTCACAGATTGATTTTAAGGAAGGGGATAGTGTATCGGCAGAAGCGCCCCTTGCAAAAATCCAGCTGGAGGAAAGCGGTTATATTGTAAAGGTGAATGTCACCAAGGCACAGGCAAAGCTGATTAAACCAGGCGATGAAGCTACGGTAGAAAATATATGGGACGACGAAACCACCGCATCTATAAAAAGTATTAAGGCAGACCCGGAAAATCCAAACCAAAGCATGATTGTTACATTTGAGGTGAAGGGAAATGTAGAGGCAGGGCAGAATCTGTCCCTTGCTGCAGGAGAAAAGAGCAGCCGTTATGACGCAGTGGTTCCCAATAACGCAATCCGCGAGGACAGCAAGGGCAAATTTGTCCTGATTATCCAGGTAAAAGGAACGCCATTAGGAAACCGGTATAAGGTGAAGCGTGCAGATGTGGAGGTGCTGGCATCGGATGATACCTCTTCCGGAGTAAGTGGTGGAGTGTATGAGGGAGATAATGTAGCAACCAATTCTTCCAAGCCGTTAGAGGAAGGAATGCAGGTACGGCTGGTAGAGTAGTGTTAGGAAGTATTTATATGTACAGCGTGGCGTTTGGAGGACAGAATGAAAATAGATATTAGCAAGATAAAACTGAATATAAACAAAAAGAAGCTGGTTCTCCTATGCATCAATATAATTCTGGTTGTGGCATTTATTATATTAAGCATATTTGCAAAAAAAGGAATCAGGATGCTGTATTCCCAGCAGGAAGCCAGGCGGTGGGAGGATGAAAAAAATTCCTATGCCCAGGTTAGTGCCTTTGCTTCACCAGACCGGAATTTACAGGAAGAAGATATTGCATCGATACGGAGTTCGGTGATGGAGACGCTTTCAAAGGATTCTTTAAATGAAAGCAGCGGAGCTTCCAGAGTATGGATTGATGCATATAGTGGTGAGTGTAAGGCAGAATTCCGCAAGGATAACAACACGTTGAGTGTGACGGCGGTAGGAGTGGGTGGTGAATTTTTCCAGTTTCATCCAATTCCATTGCTGTCGGGTAGTTATATTTCAGATGAGGATTTAAACCAGGACCGGGTTGTGGTGGATGAGAACTTTGCATGGGCGATGTTTGGCTCTAACGATATTGTCGGTATGCAAATCTGGCTGGGAAACAGTATTTACACTATTGCGGGTGTTACTGCTGTGGATGAGAATACCTTATACCGTACTGCTTATGGAGACAGTAACCGCATTTATATGCCCTACAGCCAGTTGAAGAAGCAGCAGGAAAATCTGATGATTACCTGCTATGAGGCGGTTATGCCAAACCCTATTTCAAATTATGCGTATTATACCCTCCGAACCGCCTGTGGTATAGAAGAGGAGAATGAGGAGGTAATCAAAAAAACGGAGAATCCTTTGGATTTTGAAGATATTCAAGTGATGGAAAACAGTAACCGTTTTGATACAATGAAGCTGTTAGAGGGGTTAAAAAACCGGAAGTTGCAGGTAATGCGGCCAAATTCTGTGGGGTACCCTGTCTGGGAAAATCTTGCCAGAGTGGAGGTACAGCGGCAGCAGAATTTGTTGGTTTTGCGGCTTTTGTTATTGATATGTCCTTTCGTGTGTCTGGTCTTGTGGTTATACGGATTGTGGAAGCGCCGGACCTGGACTGTAAAGAGTATCTGTGGTAACACGATAGAGCGGATAAGGCAGAAACGGGAAGAAAGGGCAGAAGAGGAACGGCGGAGGCTTGCAATTTTAGAGGCAGAAAGCCATGAGGAAGATGAAGATAGTGAAGATTATCCGGAGTCTGACGGGGAATGTCTGCCAGACGAAGAAGAACCTTCCGATGAGGAGGAAGAGCTGCAATCTGTTACCTCGGAAGATATTTTTCACATATAAAAACAGGAATTGTATAAAATAGCAATGGACTTCTTGACAGAAAAAGGGAATTTGCATATAATGAAATTTAGTTAAAGAAGAATGAGCGATGAAAAGAAGAGTAGATTTGGAAAGTCCTTAACAGAGAACCTGGTTAGCTGAGAATGGGGAAGGATGGAACAGATTGAAGATGGTCTTGGAGCTTCCTTTGTGAGGAATTATACAAATTTTCCACAGCCGGTTTAGAGGGATTCGGAAAAGATTAATTTTAAGCAGGGGACGGGAGTACCCGTTATAGTACAGGCTGGTAGCAGCCAGCTAATAAGGTCAGCATAGTAATATGCAGATGAATTAAAGTGGTACCGTGAGATATAAGCTCGCCTTTAAAGTAATTTAAGGGCGGGCTGTTTTTTTTCTTGCGGTGGCAAGTCATACTCTGGCAATCTTTCATTCGGATAACAAGGAGGGAAAACAAAAAATGGCAAAAAAACCGTATTACATTACCACAGCGATTGCCTACACATCGGGCAAACCACACATTGGAAACACCTATGAAATCGTGCTTGCAGACAGTATTGCAAGATATAAGCGATTTGTAGGATATGATGTCCGTTTCCAGACTGGAACAGATGAGCATGGACAAAAGATTGAATTGAAGGCAGCGGAAGCAGGAATTACACCAAAGGAATTTGTGGATAAGACAGCAGGGGAGATTAAACGTATCTGGGATTTGATGAATACTTCTTATGATAAATTCATTCGTACAACGGATGAGGATCACGAGAGACAGGTGCAGAAGATTTTTAGGAAATTATATGATAAAGGTGATATCTATAAGGGTTATTATGAGGGGCTTTACTGTACTCCTTGTGAATCCTTTTTCACGGAATCCCAGCTGGTGGATGGAAAATGTCCGGACTGTGGAAGAGAGGTTGAGCCTGCAAAGGAAGAAGCCTATTTCTTTAAAATGAGTAAATATCAGGGAAAGCTTATTGATTATATTAATACGCATCCCGACTTTATCCAGCCGGAATCCCGTAAGAATGAGATGATGAATAATTTCCTGTTACCGGGACTTCAGGATCTTTGTGTATCCCGAACCTCTTTTAAATGGGGTATTCCGGTGGATTTTGATGACAAACATGTTGTCTATGTATGGATTGATGCATTGACCAATTATATTACCGGTCTTGGGTTTGATTTAGATGGCAGAAGTGACAAGATGTTTGATAAATACTGGCCATGTGATTTACATTTGATTGGTAAAGATATCTTGCGGTTTCATACCATTTACTGGCCGATTATGCTCATGGCTCTTGACCTGCCGCTTCCTAAGCAGATATTCGGTCATCCATGGTTAATACAGAGCGACGGCAAGATGAGCAAGTCCAGAGGAAATGTAATTTATGCAGATGACCTGGTGGACATGTTTGGTGTAGATGCAGTACGATATTTTGTACTGCATGAGATGCCATTTGAAAACGATGGAGTGATTTCCTGGGAGCTGTTGGTGGAGAGACTAAATTCAGATTTGGCGAATACGCTGGGCAATCTTGTTAACCGTACCATTTCCATGTCTAATAAATATTTTGATGGTGAGGTTAATAATAAAAAGGTTTCGGAGGATGTAGATAAAGAGTTAATTGATTATGCATTAAATACCAGAATCCGTGTTTCCAATGCCATGGATAAGCTCCGGGTGGCAGATGCCATGACTGAGATTTTCAATTTGTTTAAACGCTGTAACAAATATATTGACGAAACGATGCCTTGGGCGCTGGCAAAGGAAGAGAAAAGCAAAGACCGTCTGGCAACGGTGCTCTATAATTTAGTGGAGAGTATTGTAATCGGTGCAACCTTGCTTGAACCATATATGCCGGAGACTTCGGAAAAAATTCTTGCCCAGTTAAATGCGCCGAAGCGTAAGGTTAATGATTTGGTAAGGTTTGGCAGTTATAAATCCGGAACCAGGGTGACAGACCAGCCGGAAATTTTGTTTGCAAGATTGGATTTGGATGAGGTGATGGCAAAGGTTGAAGCGCTTCAGCCGGAACCGGAACCAGAGCCGGTAGATGACAATCCCGGAATTGATATGGAAAAGAAGCCGGAGATTACCATTGACGAGTTTGACAAGCTGCAATTGCAGGTTGGAGAGATTATTGCCTGTGAAGAGGTAAAGAAATCGAAAAAGCTTCTCTGTTCACAGGTTAAGGTGGGCAGTGAGGTAAGACAGATTGTTTCCGGAATCAAGACATATTATTCACCGGAGGATATGGTTGGAAAGAAGGTTGTGGTTGTGACTAACCTAAAGCCGGCTAAGCTTGCAGGTATTGAGTCTCAGGGCATGATTCTCTGTGCGGAGGATGCAGAGGGGAATCTGGCACTTGTCACGACAGAGAAGGATATACCACACGGCGCGGAAATAAGATAAAGATATTTCCCGGAAACAGCTGGGAAAGGCTTAAAAAAAGGAATGTGTAAGCAGAATGCAAAAAAGTATGCTTACATATTCCTTTTATGCGTTTACAACCCCTAATGGACTGAAAAATCTTAAGATTTTCTTCACTTTTTTAACTGGTATTCTGTAATGATTATTTAGTAATATAAACTAGGCAATTCTAAAGAATTCTAAAGTTTAATCTGTGATTATTGAGAATTTAACAAACCTGACGTATATTAGAAATGAGGTGAAAGAATGACAATATTGGTTTGCGATGATGACAAAGAAATTGTAGAGGCAATATCCATTTATTTAAAACAGGAGGGCTATACAGTAATTCCTGCTTATAATGGTAAAGAAGCATTGCAGCTTGCAAAGGAGCAGGAGATTCATCTTATTATTCTGGATATCATGATGCCGGAGATGGATGGAATCCATGCATTGTTGAAGCTTCGTGAGAACAGCTCGATACCAGTGATTTTGCTTTCGGCAAAATCAGAGGATGTGGACAAAATTCTCGGCTTAAATGTTGGTGCAGACGATTATGTGACGAAGCCCTTTAATCCGCTTGAATTGATTGCCAGAGTAAAGTCCCAGTTGAGACGTTATACCAAGTTAGGTGGAATGGAGATACCGGACAATAACAACATTTTGGTAAATGGTGCCATTATGCTGGATAGGGAACAAAAGCTGGTCACAGTGGATGGAGAGCCGGTGAAGCTGACTCCTACAGAGTTTAAGATTTTACAGCTTTTAATGGAAAATGTGGGAAGTGTATTTTCATCCGCACAGATTTATGAGCGTATCTGGGAAGAGGATGCCTATGCCACGGACAATATTGTGTCGGTACATATCAGGCGTATCCGGGAAAAGATAGAGATTGACCCGAAAAATCCGGATTATGTCAAGGTTATGTGGGGTGTTGGTTACCGCATGGAGAAAAAATAAGAGCTTAGGACAGTTACCATTTACAAAATGAAGGAGTCGCTATGAAAGAGAAAAAACTAATCCAGAAATTGTCTTATTCCACCTCGGGTAAAAGGCTTCGTGGTTTATTGTGTATGCTGACATTTTGTGCCTTAGTAGTCTCCACAGCTATTTCGTTTTATGCAATTTATACCTATGGAGATGCAATAATAAGGAACTCTGGGAAGGATTTTCGGGAAAATCCGGTTTATCAGAGTGATATAGAAAACGAAATGCTTTATCTGCTGCAGCAGATAAAGCAGGCATATGGAAATGAATATGGGGACGGAGTTGTCACGGTTATCGATGCCTATTCTATGAGAGCATATGATTACGATTTAGGGGAGATAAGAAATGATAAGCAGAGAAACAGTCTGTCAGCCAATAGTCTGGAGGATTTAAAACCATACCTTTATAAGACAAATACAGTGGGCATAGAGAAGGATATCAGTGATTACCGCAGTGCCGTCAATGAAATTATGTACAATATACCGGAAGATGATTTTTTATATCTGGATACAGATGCGTTCCGGAATCTTTTTGTGAACAACGGTCACCTCAATGAGAACCACTGTTATTCGGACAGCTTTTCCGAAAATGCTTATTTTGTATTTGATTCTTTGTCAAAGGATGATGAAGTGGAGGTTAATCTTGAGATATCAAGCGAGGAAGCTGCAGGCCGCGTATCTGTTCAGGATATTTCTGGCAAAGAGTATGCGGTATATGACCCGGACCAGGAGGTGTTTTATTCCACCTGGGATGCATATTTTGAACCCATGGAAAGCTACATTTATTCCATATCAGAGCTAAAAGCTTATCTGCAGTCGGTTGATTTAATGCGAGCACGGTATGATAGCTTTTTAATACCACTGCTGCATTGCTATAACTATCCGGTTGAGGAAATGCTGGGTAATCCGCTGGAACAGTATGAGGTGATATTACAGGCAAAGAGCTTTCTGGCAGAATATGATACGCTTGGAGGGCTTTACTATTTTGAAGCGGGAGAGGATGTTTATACAAATGCAGGGGCATTATCTGATATCCGAAGCAGAGCGGACTGGTATTGTTTAACGAAACCGGCTGGAGATTCGGCTGTTGTATATACAAGGAACACAAAAGAAGGCGTGTCAATGTCTGGCGAAACCACTCTTGCAAACGGAGCGGTTACCTTCCCGGAAAATATCACACTGTATTTTTCTATGGAGCCGGGGAGCCAGGTGAGAAGTGAAAGAGAGATTGTACGCCATTTCCAGGAGTATTCCTTTTATGCCAGCTATACATTGGTGTTTCTGGCAGTGGCAGTGATGGCATTTATTTTGCTTGTTGCGCAGGCGGTGTGGCTGATAAGGACTACGGGGAGAGAGAGTAAGGAAAGCAAAGAGATTGTTCTTAACAGGTTTGACCGTATACCTACAGAGCTTTGGGCGGTTCTATGTGGTGCAGTACTGGTGGGAAGTATATTTTTTGCCTGTACCAACCCAGGTGGAATCCTTTTTAATGGTGATATTGTGAATATGTGTGTTGTGGCAGTACCATTTGCATTCTTTTTTATGATACTGACGTTGAGCTTTGCAAGGAGAATTAAGGCGCACAATCTGTGGAAGGGATCCCTGCTTTACAGGCTGGTCAGGCAGCTTTGGAATAAATCTTACTGGAAGAGGTTCCACAGTATAAAGGGAACCCATAAGCTGATGATAGTGTTTATAATCTATGCTGTAGTATGCACCCTGTGCATAGCTTTGACTTACCGGAGCCAATGGTTTGGGATGGTTTACCTTTTATCCCTTCTTGGAGCATTTTTTGTGGTTTGCTATATTATCAGGGATGTGAACCGGATAACTCAGGGGGTGCAGGAAATAACCAGGGGAAATCTGGACTATAAGGTAGAGGTAAACAGGAAAATCAGCCTTTACAGTGAGCTGTCAGAGGAGATTAATCATATTGGTGACGGATTGAAAAAGGCGGTGGAAACATCTCTTAAGGATGAGAGGATGAAAACAGAACTAATTACCAATGTATCACATGATTTGAAAACGCCCCTAACCTCCATCATTAATTATATTAATCTGCTGAAAACAGAGAAAATGCCTACTCCAGAGGCAGAGCATTATGTGGAGGTATTAGACAGCAAAGCCTGGCGTCTCAGGCAATTAACCGAGGATTTGGTGGAAGCAGCGAAGGCGACCTCCGGCAACATTGAGCTTGAAATGATGCCTCTTGCTTTTGATGAACTGATGAAACAGGCATTGGGGGAGTTTGAGGACAAGTTTGTTTCCAGAGATTTGGCGGTGGTCTCACATTATCCGGAGGAACCGGCAATGGTGATGGCGGATGGGAGACGGATATACCGTATCATAGAAAACGTGCTGCAGAATGCGTATAAATATGCGCTTCCAGGAACCAGAATATATGCGGATTTAACGGATATGGATGGAACGGTGACTCTTACGCTTAAGAATATATCAGCGGCTCCATTAAATATCAGTCCGGATGAGCTGATGGAGCGGTTTACAAGAGGAGATGCGGCCAGAACCACAGAGGGAAGCGGACTGGGTCTCTCCATTGCAAAGGACTTGACCAGGCTGCAGGGAGGTACGTTTAAAATTATACTGGACGGCGACCTTTTTAAAGTGCTGATTGCGTTTCCAGAGTTAAAGCAGTAAAAAATACACATAGAATGCACAAGTTGCTCATATAATTAAATTTGAGTAATTGTACTTGCAGGACATACCGTTATATGGTTAAAAGGAGGTTTGTTTTATGAAGGTAGGATTGACCCAGATGGATATTGTCTGGGAGGATAAGGAAAAGAACATGGAAAAGGCAGGAAAGCTGATGGAGCAGGCGGCGAAGCAGGATGTGGAGCTGCTGGTATTTCCTGAAATGACGCTGACAGGATTTACAATGAACACAGACCTTGCAGGCGAGGAAATGTTGTTTTCCCCTACCTTACGATTTTTTAAAGAGGCTTCAAGAAAATACCATATGGCAGTGGCGTTTGGTTATGTGGAAGATTTTGGAGAAGAATATTACAATAAGCTGATGATTGTTTCGGAAGGCAGGATTCTTTATGATTATGATAAAATCCATCCATTTAATTATAGCGAAGAGGGCAGGCATTATATTGGCGGCCATGAGGTAAAGACGGCTATGCTAAAGGGAATGGAGCTTTCCGGCTTTGTGTGCTATGATTTGCGTTTTCCGGAGATTTTCCAGGCGGTATCGGGACATGCTGATATGATACTGGTTATTGCTAACTGGCCAAAGGACAGGATTCTTCATTGGGAAACTCTTCTTCGGGCAAGGGCCATTGAAAACCAGTGCTATATTGTAGGAGTGAACCGTGCGGGCAGGGGGAATGGTCTGGAATATACAGAGAGCTCTATGGCGTTTGACCCATTGGGAGAACGGCTTACCAAGGCACACAGTAAATCAGAGCTGATGATAGTTGATGTGGCACCAGAAAAGGTAAAGCAAGTACGGGAGAGCTTTCCTTTTAAGGAAGACCGCCAAATGGAATTATATGAGAGCTTTTATAGCAAAAGCGCAGCCGTACTGTCACATTAATTTATTGCTACAGGTATGTGGCAAGTCCATAGAGAACCAGCAGATGAAGGGGATAAAACCAATAGAATATCATTTTGGCAGACAGTCCCCGCTTTCCGTTGTATAAAGTTATTGGAAGCATGGCAATCAGGCCATAGAGTTCAAATGCGTTAAAGAATATATATAACACCAGAGCGCATAAAATGAGTCTTACCCATGGCGTTTCCCTGGTTACATAGAATATGCAGATTAGCAATACACCTCCGATTCCATAGTCACAGTGCAGGACGATGGCGGCGGCCCAGATGAGAAGCAGGGGGATTACGAATTTTCTTGTTGTGTTCATTTCCTCCAGGCAGAAGATGGCAAGCAATCCCAGTGCCAGTGTAAAGAAAACATTCTGATGCCCCCAGTCAAACAGGGTATTTCGGAACGCCAGGTCAAAGGGTATCTCAGACAGTATTGCAAACAGGGTAAGCCGGATTAGATAATTTAAATGGCTTCTCGTATGGTAAAAGCCTTCGACAATGAGAAAACAGAAAATAGGAAAAGCAATCCGCCCAACTGCCCGGAATGCGGGAACAGCTGGGAAAAATATAAGTCCTACATGGTCCACAACCATGGTAATAATGGCAATCATTTTCAAAGTAAAATTATTAAAAATTCCAAAATTCTTATTCTCCATGGGGAATCCGCCCTTCTTAAATATATTTTTAGAAAATTGCGAAACTTTTTATTTTACACAACGTGCGGTTTCAAAAACTGAGTTTCGTAAACGTTTAGTATATTTCCATAAAGCAAAGTATAACAGACAAACTGTCAGAGTACAACTAAATTTCCATAATTTAAGGTAGCATTTATAAGGAAATATTGTTATAATAATAACTAATAGTGCCCGTGTAATTTTGCGAAGGATAAAGAGTAAGGCTTTTAGTACAAATTTGCAATCATAAGGCATGTAGTAATGTGCGAAAGGAGATTTTATCATGGCAAGAGAAGAAAGATTTAAGACAGTGTCCTTTGGTGGATATGATAAAGCAGCGGTGGAGCAGTTTATTGATGATATGAAAAAGTCCCATCAGCAGGATATTGCAGATTTGAAACAGACGATAAGCAAGTTAAGTGAAACGGTAAAAAGTCTTCAGCTGGTGAAGGATAGTATGAGCTCAGAATCGAACCAGGCCATTGAAAATATGCAAAAATATAACGAATCCCTTCAGAATGAGCTGGAAAAGGCAAATCGCAAGCTGGCTGAGCAGGAGGAGAATAACAAGGGTTATTCTGACAAATTGGAGATAATTTCAAAGACACTGGTAGAGACAAATGAGCGTTGCGATGCACTGCTAAAGGAAGCAGAGGCGAAGAGCAAAAAGATGATGGAGGATGCAGAGAATCAGAGTAAAAAAATGCTTATTGAGGCAAAGGAAGAAAGTGATAAGCTTCTCAGTAATGCCAAGAGCCAGAGCAGCTATATGATGAATGAGGCGGAAAAGAAGAGCAGGAACCTGATTGAAGATTCGGAAAAGCAGAGTGAGAATATTATGCGCCGAGCAGAAGAGGAGAGAGATACCCTTCGCATTCGTGCAGAGGAGGAATATAAACAGGCAGTGGCACAGAAAAATGCAGAATGTCAGAAAATGGTTTCCGACGCAGAGGCAGAAAAGGAAAAATTGTTAGCGGAGGCGAGAGAAAAGGTCTCTTCTATTCGGGGTTCCATGAAGAGGGAATGTGAGAATGTAAGCAATTATATGGCAAGCCTGATGCAGTCTGTGGAAGGGGTTGTTAAGGCGTGCAATGAGACGAAAGTGATTACGGATAAAGCGTTTAAGGGAATTGATGTGCCAAAGGAGAAACCTGCACTTCCGGATGAGGATGCAGAAGAGATACCGCAGATTAAGTTCAATTAATTTGCAGCCGTTTAGTAAAGGAGTTACGTTACCGATGGATACAAAACGAATTGAGATTTTTAAGCAATTTGCAAAATATCTGGAATATCCCATGGTTGTGTTTGAGGCAGAGTCGGGGCAGGGATTAGAGATTAATCATGAAGCGGAGGTTCTGCTTGGCAGTCATGTGGAAAAGATTCATATACAGCCGGGAAGGTCTCTTACGAAACTCAATTTTTGGGAGATGCTCCACGGAAAGAAAAGTCTTATGTGGCACCGGATTCGTATGGTGGCGGATGGTAAAGAGCATTTGGTCTGTGGTCTGGTAAATGAGACAGTGGAGACGGGTACGCTTATTTATACCGTGTTATTTGAGCTCCGTGCAGATTTGAATATTGGAAGTTTTACTTTGGAGAGGATTGTGAATCATGCCAGTATTGTGGCAATCCATATGGGAAAAACAGAAAACGGATACCAGGTGGAGTATGTATCACGAAATATTAACCAGTATGGATATACAAGGGGACAGATGTACGACAATATAATAACAATACAAGATATTATTTGTCCTGAGGATTTAGAACGGATACAGGAAAATATTGCGGATGCTGCAGAGAAACACATTAATGAGAGCACGCTGGTGTGCAGAATTGTTACGGAGGAGCATGATTTGATACCGGTTCGCCTTCTGATTCATTATATTTATGATGATGGGGGAAAGCTGACAGATTTTGAAGTTTTGTTATTTGATTTGAGGGAAGAATTTCGCAGGAATAGTGAAAATGCATATCTGAATAATGCAATTTCCAAGATGAAGAGTGTGGTGTTGGTAAAATCCTTCTATGCTGGTAAAAGGGCGTTAAAATATATATCTCCTAATGCAGGAATGGTAGGAATGAATGTAGATGCGCTGAAAAAGGGCTATAAGCTGACAGAGGATTACATTCATCCGGAGGATCGGGACAGTGTAATCGATACCATTTATCAGGCAGTTGCCAATGGAGTGACCGATTATGTGCACACTTACCGTATGGTAAGGGATGACGGCAGGCAGATATGGGTTGAGAATGAGGTTACGGTAACCCGTGTATCGGATGGCGAAGCGGAGATATCTTTTCTGTTAACGGATATAACGGAGCAGAAGGATATAGAAAAGGAACTGGCAGCCACCGTGGAAGGCGAACAGATACCGGCTGAGACGAATAAATGGAACAGCTTAAGTCTGATTACCATTGACGAGAATGATAAGGAAATGCTGGAGCAGTTCCAGTTGATGGCGGAGACGCTAAGCCGGAATGCGGACTATTACAGTGTAGTGCTGAATGCCGAGGGAAAGCTTTTGACTACACCGGCAGGTCCGGCAAATAATATCGGACAGTTTTATGATTTGTTTGAACGCCCGCAGTTAAAGGAGCAGTTTGCAGAGGTTTCCGTGCGTGCGAGAGAGCAGCTTATACCACAAAGCGTGTCCTTTACGGTGGACAGAATGGAAGTGCATATGATATTTGCCCCGCTTATGTTGGAGAATACCGTTACAGCATACTGGGTTTTAACCAGCTTCTCTAAGGATGGTGCACAATTGTTAGGTGAGGTGATTGGAGAACAGTGGGAGCTTGCAAATTCCATTGCAAAATGCTTCTATGCGGAGGAAATGGTACAGAATGAGACCAGGCTTAGAAAGCTAACGGAGATGCAGCTTCATAAGGAGCAGCAAGCGCGGCATGTAATACGGGATTTGCTGGATTCTATGATAAAGGAAGGGGAATCCGGTCTCGGAGAGATGTGTTACAAGGCGGGAATTTATCTGTCTGTTACAGATATTGGTCTGTACTTAGAGAATAAAGAGGCAGGCAATGCGGAAAAATACTTTGTGTGGAATCGTGCCGGTGAGGATAATGCCTTTTTTGATATCATGACCATGACCGTATCAGAGTATAAGGTGTTAAAGGATAGTCTGAAGGATAAAACGGCTCTGGTGGCAGATAAGACGACCCAGTCCCCGTTTTTAAAGGAAATGATTCGGAAAACTAATATGGGTACTATAATGATTCTGGCTATGTCTCCTGTTTGCGGCACGCAGGGTTATATTGTGTTCGCAGATAGCAGCAAGAACCACATATTTGAAGAAAAGGATATCCAGTTTGCCTCCTATATAACCAGAATGTTTGAAAGTGTGGTACTTAGTAATAAAAATGTTGTAAAGAACGATATTGTAAAAGAGGGCTTTTTAGAGGCTTATGACCATATACGGGATGCTGTTTTTGTGAAAGACAACAAGTCTGGGGATATAATTTTCGCCAACAAGGCGACGGACAAGCTGTTTGGTTACAGTCTGGTTGGAATGCCAGCAAAGGATGTTGTGAATGACCAGTTAGAGCAGTACCGAAGTATGCAGGGAATAAGAAAGCGTTTTATTGCTAATAAAAAGGTTACAAAATGGCAAAGCTATATGAAAGAGCTGGACCAGATTATGAATATTGTAGAGATTCATATGGAGATGTTAGCCGGCGCGGACTGCAGTTTGTTTATTCTGAAAAAGAATAAAAACAAGTGATATAAAGAAAAACTTTATTTTTGACGATAAATATATGAAAGGGGCACGAACATGGCAAGTTCAGACATAGGAATCGATTTGGGTACAGCCAGTATCCTTGTTTATGTAAAAGGAAAGGGAGTTGTTTTAAAAGAGCCTTCCGTTGTAGCATTTGACCGTGACACGAATCGGATTAAAGCGATTGGTGAGGAGGCAAGATTAATGCTGGGAAGAACCCCGGGCAATATAGTAGCGGTGAGACCTTTACGGCAGGGTGTTATTTCGGATTACCGTATTACGGAGAAAATGTTAAAATATTTTATCCAGAAAGCGGTTGGAAAGAGCTTTTTTGGCAGAAGACCGCGTATTTCGGTTTGTGTACCCAGTGGTGTTACAGAGGTAGAAAAGAAAGCGGTTGAGGATGCAACTTATCAGGCAGGGGCACGGGATGTATCGATTATTGAAGAGCCTGTTGCGGCAGCCATTGGAGCAGGAATTGACATTGCCAGACCATGTGGTAATATGATTGTGGATATCGGAGGTGGAACTGCGGATATTGCGGTTATTTCTTTGGGAGGAACCGTTGTCAGCACATCCATTAAGACTGCCGGTGACGACTTTGACGAGGCGATTGTACGCTACATGAGAAAGAAGCATAATCTGTTGATTGGAGAGCGTACGGCAGAGGAGATAAAAATTAAGATTGGTACCTGTTACCGTCGTCCCGAGAATCTTACATTGGATATCAGGGGGCGGAATCTTGTGACAGGACTTCCGAGAACCGTTACGGTAACTTCTGATGAGACGGTAGAGGCACTGGAAGAGGTAACAGAGCAGATTATCGAGGCAGTGCATTCTGTGTTGGAGAAGACCCCACCGGAGCTGGCTGCAGATATTGCAGACCGTGGTATTGTATTGACGGGCGGCGGTGCAATGCTGCATGGACTAGAAGAATTGATTGAGGAAGAGACCGGTATCACTACAATGACTGCAGAGGATCCGATGACCTGTGTGGCGATTGGAACCGGTAAATATATAGAGTTTTTAAGTGGAGCGATGGAAGAGGAATAAAGAGGTGATGAAATGGTAAGAGGTCTTTACACAGCGTGGACCGGTATGGTAAACGAGCAAAAGCGTCTGGATGTTATTTCCAATAATATGGCAAATGCTGATACAACGGGATATAAGAAGCAGGGAGTAACCTCTCAGTCTTTTGATGATGAATTGACACTTCGGATTCACAATAACAATGCAGCTTCCCCGTTTAATTACCGCATTGGAGATATGAATCTGGGGGTAAAGATTGGGGAAACCTATCATGATTTTTCCCAGGGCAGTTTGCGGGAAACCGGGAACACATATGATTTGGCTTTGAGTGGAGACGGATTCTTTACTATTCAGACAACAAACAAGCAGGGAGTGACCAGTATCAAATATACCAGAGACGGTTCCTTTACTGTAAACACGGACGGTTATCTTGTTACCAAGGATGGGAATTATGTGTTGGATACGAATGGAAACAGAATTCAGATTCCGGGAGCACAGACTGCTAAGAGTGTTGCATTTGACGAAGAGGGAAATGTAATTGTAGATGGACAGCAGGTTGCAACCCTTGGTATTGCGGGATTTGCAAATCCGCAGGCGCTGCTGTTATACGGTGAGAATATGTATGATGCTACGGCAGCAGCGGGACTGCAGGCCGGAACGGCAACGGTTCACCAGGGATATCTTGAAATGTCGAACACCAATGTTATTGAAGAAATGGTGGATATGATTACAATTACAAGAGCCTATGAGGCAGGGCAGAAAATGATTCAGACAGTAGACACGACTCTGCAGAAATCAGTAAATGAAATCGGAAGAGTGTAAGGAGGATTTATTTTATGATGCGTTCATTATGGTCTGCGGCATCTGGAATGATTGCACAGCAGACAAATCTGGATACGATATCCAATAATCTGGCAAATGTGAATACGGCAGGATATAAGAAGGATACAGTGGAATTTAAGTCTTTGCTGTATCAGACATTACAGTCTCCATCTACGAATAATGTGGGAGAGAACAAGCCGGTGCCTGCCCAGGTAGGTCTGGGAACCAGAACCGGATCCATTACTACAGTATTTACCCAGGGCAGCCTGCAGGAAACATCCAATACTACATATATGGCAATAGAAGGTTCTGGATTTTTTAAGGTGAGAGATACGGATGGCAATATCTGCTATACTCGTGATGGAAGCTTTGGCTTTCAGCCGGTAGAAGGAGGAATGATGCTCTGTACTTCTCAGGGTTATCCGGTTCTTGATCAGAATAACAATCCAATTGTGGTTCCTTCTCCTGCTCGGGCAGAGGATGTGAGTGTGGATACAGAGGGTAACATTTATATAACCAGCGGCAACGGAAAGAATTTAAAAACAGATCCGCTTACCAATACTGCAAATGGACAGACCTATGCCCAGAAGATTGGATTGGTACAATTTAACAACCCGGCAGGTCTTGATAGTATAGGCGGCAATATGTACCAGACAACGCCTGCTTCCGGAAATGCCATTGAGGAGTCTTCTACTCAGGGAATTTCCCGGAGCCTGGTCCATCAGGGATATATTGAAATGTCAAATGTACAGGTGGCAGATGAAATGGTTAATATGATTGTGGCACAACGTGCATATGAGATGAATTCTAAGGCAATACAAGCGTCAGATGAGATGCTTCAGCAGGCAAATAATTTAAGAGGATAGCAATTTATATGTCTAATTTGTGAAAAAATTCAAAATTAATAAATAAATTTCAAATAAGACATTGACAGATGAGGTCACTTTGTGATAAACATGTATATAGGTAGATTAGGAGGTAAATATGGCAATTACAGGAATTGACCCAAGCAGCTATTATAGTGATTATTATTCTCAGGCAACAAATGCTTCATCGTCTGCATTAGAAAATACCTTAAGCAAGGTGGGAAGTGAGACGACGGAGGCCGAATTAATGGAGGCTTGTAAGGAATTCGAGGCCTATTTTATCGAACAGATTTACAAGGGCATGGAGAAAACGATTATGAAGGCAGAGGATGAGGAAACCAGCAGTTCCAGTCAGTACATGGATTATTTTGGTGATATGCAGATTCAGGAATATGCCAAGCTGGCTACTGAGCAGGGGAGTGGAATCGGACTTGCTAATCAACTCTATGAACAGATGAAACGTAACTACGGACTATAATTATGAAAGAAAGTGAGAGTATGAGTATGTTTATTGAGAAGTTAACAGAAAGTGAAGAGCTTGTAATGAAATCAATTTGGGATTGCCGTAAGGAGCCAGTATTATCTGACGTGGTTGAGCGTGTAAATGGCTATTATGGTAAAGACTGGAAGCCACAGACAGTTTCTACTTTCTTAGCAAAGCTGGTAAGAAAGAATTATTTGAAATTGCAGCGTAATGGTAAGATTTATACTTACAAGATTTTAATTTCTGAAGCTGCATACAGACAGAAATTGTACAGACATCATATTAGTTTTTGGAATCATAACGATATCAGTGAATTTGTAACTGAGATGTTTGATAACGGAGATTTAACAAAAGAAGATTTAGAGGGCTTGAAAGCAAAAATTAATGAATTATAATGTGATGTATATTTTGAATGGAAAACTTGCATATGTTGTACTGGGTGCATTGGCAGCAACGCTGGCAGGTTCTTTCAGTTATTTCATCTGGCTGTTTCTTGGAAGGGGAGCAGCCAGATTTTATATTAAAAATACTATGAAATTTCTGAAGCTGATTATAGCTTGTTTTTTATTACCGATTCTTCCTTTTTTCATTTTACAGTTTGTAAAGGGAATGGAGAACGGTGAAGCAATTCTGCCTGTGGTAACGCCCATATCTGTTCTTTTGTTTGTTTTGGCATCCATATGGGTGGCTACACTGGTAATTGTACTCTTATACAGATATTCACATTATCGCAGCAAATTACGGCTGTGCGAAGAAAATATTTCCGCAAGCTGTGATGCGCTGGACGCTGTTTTGGATAAATGGAAAAAGAAGCTAGGGATAAAAAAGAACATAATCGTTTATTATAATGATTATGTATCTTCTCCTGCGATTATATACAATAAGGGATACCAGATTTTATTGCCTACCTATACATTGTCTGATGAGGAGGTTAATATTGCCCTGCTTCATGAGCTTGTACATTTAAAACATGGGGATATCCTGACCAAAAATATCGGATTTCTTGTGAATGCAGTACATGCGTTTAATCCGGTAAGCTATGCCTTGAGAACCCAGATAGAACGGTGGGCAGAGGTGGATTGTGATTTGGATGCCTGCGAAATTGGAAAAGAAGAATTCAGTCGAAAGGAATATTTTGACTGTATTCTCAATTTGAAGCAGAAAAGCCAGGAGGCTTTTTATGTAGATGAAATGTGCTGCTTTATGGAAAACCAGAAGTTAATAGAGTTCCGGGTTGACATGATGATTAAATACAAAAGCGGGGAGCAGAGGCTTTCCCTTTGGGCTTTTTTGCTGACATTGTTCTTGATGCTTTTTGTTACGGCAGGTACATATGATATGTCATCGGACGCATATCGGTTGTGGTATGAACATTCTCTCCACTATACGGAAGAAGCCGCGGAGAAAAATGAGCAGAATTTGGCGGAAAACAGCATTTTTGCAGATACAGAGCTGGTTTATTCAGAGAAACAGGTTTTAAATCAGATGGCCAGCACGGATTTTTCAATAAATCCTAACGAAGCCTGGATTTTTGATGTTTCGGAGGAAGCCTTAAGCGATGTGTTTGTCAGTGTGGTGTGTGATGGAGATAACTATTGTATTGGATGTATAAGCAGTGAGGGACAGGTGGTCTCCATGGAGGCTTCCGGTGATATAAGCAACTTACTGAGTACAGATGGGACAATTAAGCAGATATTTGTTAAAAATCAAAGCGACAGTGTGAACAAAGTAGAAATGCTGGTTATGAAGCAGATGACAGCAAAGTAGAGAAAAGGTTAACACTATCAGGCAGGGCTTGTCTTTCTTTTTAGTATGTGCTATTTATAGCCTACATAATAAAAAGGAGGATAATAACATGAAAGGTAAATTATTTCTTGCAGGCGTATGCTTTGTACTATGTGGGCTTTTTGGTCCCGGATT
>ULOF01046706.1_pt1 | contig 26515 bp, 26 predicted proteins | sample 1952371 | NCBI WGS metagenome assembly ULOF01 (sample SAMEA4835597, study PRJEB28245) | human gut metagenome | biome: gut microbiome; material: fecal sample | place: Denmark | collected 2008 | reverse complement strand
CCGCCGCAAACATTGTCAGCCGCAATGCGCCCCTGCTTGTTGGCGGGACCGGCAAGAGAAATAAGCGTATCGGTCTGTGTAATATAGTTTTTGATTTGCACTGCGTCACCTACAGCATAAATGTCGGGTACAGATGTTTCCATTCTGTCATTGACAACAATACTTCCTTTTATTCCAAGTTCAATACCCACAGTTTCAGCAAGCGTTGTTTCAGGAACAACACCGATTGCCATAATGACTATATCCGCATGAAGCGCAGGAGAATTTTTCAGCTTAACATCAATACCGCCATCATTCTCGGTAAACCCCTCCACCATGCTGCTAAGCATTAGCTGTATACCGTTTTTGCGGATTTCGGCATGGATAAAGGCTGCCATATCGCTGTCAAAGGGAGACATCAGCTGTTCTGCGGCTTCCACGAGAATGACATCCATACCAAGCTTACAGAGATTTTCGGCCACCTCAATTCCAATAAATCCGCCGCCGACTATAACGGCAGTTTTGGAATTTTGTTCATCTGTATATTTTTTAATCTTCAGCGTGTCCTCAACAGTGCGGAGCGTGAATATCTTATCACTGTCAGCGCCCTCAAAATTTGGTTTAATCGGCTTTGCACCGGGTGAGAGTATGAGCTTGTCATAGCTTTCAATAAAGACTGTGCCATTTTCCAAATTATTTACGGTTACGGTCTTACTTTCGGGATGAATTGCCGTAACCTCGTGATGTACTCTCATATCCACACGAAAACGGGAATAAAAGCTTTCGGGCGTTTGCAGGGTCAGCTCGTTTTCATCCTCGATTGCACCACCGATATAATAGGGCAGACCGCAGTTCGCGTAAGAAATAAATCCCGACCGTTCAAAAACAATAATCTCCGCTGTTTCATCAAGTCTGCGTATTCTTGCCGCCGCAGTTGCGCCGCCTGCAACACCACCAATAATAACCACTTTCATTTATCTCATGCCTTTCCTCGGCAGCTGCTTATGCCACCGATATTTTTTCATTTGTATAGCCTATTTTCTTCAAATAAGATATATCTTGTCCATTTTGCTTTACCATAATGATATTATTCATTATACACATTTTACAGCATCCATACAATCATTTTTGTTTTATGATAAATAATGACAGAATCCGGAATCTGTGATAAAATTTTTGAGGAAGGAGGTATTTTATGAACAACCAACATACTGGGCACAATTTAATTGAAGATATCCTGACTTTATTAGAGCTTCCCGAAAATAATGAACTGGATCTTGTCAGTCTGATTGCCAAAAAACAGCATGATGAAACAGTTTTGAAAAATATAGAAATTGCCAGTGCAATGATCAATTTTATGGATGAGATGCCGGGGGGATTTTTAATTTATTATGCTGAACATGGTGAAAAGATTATTTATGCAAACAAAGCGTTGCTTCGACTCTTTCAGTGTAGTTCTTTTCAGGATTTTCAGGAGTTAACCGGTAATTCTTTTCGGGGAATTGTACATCCGGAAGACCTTGATAGAGTGGAAATGAGCATCCGGGAACAGATTGCTGCAAGCCAATATGATTTTGATTATGTTGAATATCGGATTATTCGTAAGGATGGAACCATCGGCTGGGCTGAAGACTATGGTCATTTTGTGGAGAGAGACTCTACAGGAGGTATTTTTTACGTATTTATCGGCGATGCCACCGAAAAACACAATCAACGGCAAATGGAAAAGAATGCCTTCCTGAATGCCCAAAAACTGGAATTTGAAAAATTACAAAATATAATTAGTAAATATGATAAAGAGAAAAAATTAATTAAGCAGGAACATTTGCGGCGCCTTGAAGTCATTGAAGGTCTCAGTGTAAATTATGATACAATCTTATACACGGATTTGGATACAAATAAAGTCCTTCCTTATCGCCTCAGTAATCGCATTGAACGTCAATTCGATTATGAGCATGAACCTTGTGAATTTTTGCGGTTTGCAACCGATTATATAGATGCCTGGGTGTACCCTGATGACCGTCAGCGTGTTTTAAATGCCATTTCACCGGATTACATTCGAGAAAAGTTGACAGATAATAAAACATACTATATAAACTATAGAATTTTTGCAGAAAACATGATTCAATTTTTACAGCTTCGAGTTATAGATGTCAGAAATGGAGATCATATTTCCCAGGTCGTCATGGGCTGTCGCCGGATTGATGAGGAAATTCTTCAGGAAATGGAGCAGAAACAGATTCTGGAAGATGCGCTGAATCGGGCCAATGTCGCAATGGTTGCCAAAAATACCTTTTTGTCCAACATGTCTCACGATATGCGTACTCCTTTGAATGCTATTTTCGGATTTACCTCCCTTGCAAAATCAAATATTGATAACCAGCAGCTCACCCGGCATTATCTTGATCGGATTGAAGAATCCAGTCATCAGCTTTTAGATCTGATTGAAAAGGTTCTGGAAATTGCCTGGACAGAATCCGATGATGTCCACTTTGCAGAAACAAAGTGTAATTTAGTTGATATTGCCCAGGAAATATATGATTCTCTCCGTCCTAAAACAGTTGACAAAAACATTTCCTTTTCACTGGAATGTACAGAATTACAACATCCGGATGTCTACAGTGATCCGGATAAACTGCGTCAGCTTATCAAATATCTGGCCAACAATGCCATTAAATACAACAAAAACGATGGAAAGGTCAATCTTATCATTAAAGAGTCCGAGGAAATCTCTGAAGAATATTCCCTCTATCAAATTGTGGTTCAGGATAACGGCATCGGAATCAGTGAAGACTTTCTTGAACATATTTTTGAACCCTTTGAACGTGAAAAAAATACCACCCACAGCCAGGTATTTGGAGTTGGGCTTGGGCTTACAATTGCCAAAAATATTGCTAACAGAATGGGCGGAGATATTGAAGTCAGCAGTACCGTAGGTAAAGGGAGTACATTTACCGTCACTCTTCGTCTCCGCATACAAACCGATTCCCGTACAAATAATGAGGAATTGGATAACCTCTATACCAATTTGCCTGGCAAAAGAATTCTGCTTGTGGAGGATAATGAAATTAACCTGGAAATTGAATCGGAGATTCTTCAGGGAATTGGTTTTCTTATGGAAACTGCCTCAGACGGAAGCATTGCCGTTGACAAACTGAAACACGCCGAACCCGGATATTTTTCTCTGGTATTAATGGACATCCAAATGCCTGTCATGAACGGATACGAGGCGTCGAAAGCAATCCGAAAATTAGAAGACCCTGCCCTGTCTCAAATTCCTATTATCGCATTGTCAGCCAATGCTTTTGAAAGCGATAGGCAGATGTCTTTAGAAAGTGGGATGAATGAACATTTGACCAAACCTATCGACATTCCACTATTGCTGAATACTATTTCACATATTTTTATGGGCGCAGGAGACTGATTCCTGCGCCTTTCTTAATACAGAGATTTCGGCGGCATTGGCAGGCTTGGTAAAATGAAAGCATGAAAGGATTGTTCAAGTATTAATCATCCTCCACAGTTCTATTATTTTACAATTTAATATTTTATCCCATTTTGGACATTGTGTCTAAAAGCAACAAAAAAGACACCTTTCAAAATTTCTCTTGAAAAGTGTCCTAAATACACAAATTTTTTGTTGTCTTTTTTTGAATGAACCCCTTACAACCCTTGATTTTTCTAGCCTTACTTTTCCAAACTCTTCATCGTCGGGAAGAGCTTTGGCTCTTTTTCTTACTCTTGCAAATCCTTGCAAACCCTTATTTTTCGGGCATTTGAGCCTTTTACACTCTTTCATACTCTTTGCTAATTTATTGCCAAAAAGTAGTCAAAAAGTAGTCTTCCCACTTGAAAAGTAGTCAACAAGATACATGATGTATTGTTGTGTCTGACACAATAATACTTTCGGATTATACCATATTGAAAAGAAAACCTCAAGAGGACTCTTTTCTAAAATACATCCATGTTCTTTGCTAAATTTTCGATTGCTGTTTTGGTTACTTCGTCATTTACCTCTGCGTAAATATTCATCGTAGTAGATACATCGGCGTGACCCATAACCTCTTGAATTACTTTAATGTTTGTTTCATTTTCGCAGAATCTCGAAGCAAACGTGTGTCTAAAAATGTGGCATGAGAATTTGGGAATAATTACCGGTTCTCTCTTCTCTTTTTTTGCCGCCACTTCTTCCTCTGCATTGTGAGCATCTACAATTCTTTTGATAGCACGGTTAATTGCTGCCGGATTGTGAGGACTTCCAAAGCGATTTGTGAAAATAAAGTTGGTCATCCCATCTATAGTCTCAACACAAAACCCTTCTTCTTTCTGTCTGTCATATTCATCTTTTAAAACTTCATATACCGGCTGCATCATTGGTATCAATCTAATACCCGCCTCTGTCTTAGGTAAGGAAACCCGAAGCTCACTTCTGTATGAATCATCTGCCCTCTTATAATAGGTAAGACTATGATTGATGTTAATCACACGCTTTTCTAAATCAACATCGTCCCATCGAATACCAATAGCTTCACCAATTCGACATCCTGTACCAAGCAGGAATGCAAATAACGGATACCAATGATAAAAGAACGGATTCTTTGCTACATAGTCCATGAAGGCTCTCTGCTGTTCTACGGTCAATGCCCTTCGTGTTTTACGACTACCACCATTTCTCTTCTTAATTTCACAATATGCTCCATCAACCGGATTCTTCCTAATAATATCATCACGCACCGCAAGTTGAAATGTAGGTCTGAGGATTGTATTGATAGTTTCCAAAGTATTGATAGCCATTCCCTGATTCGTAACCAAATCATTATAGAAATACAATATCTCTGAATACTTGACATCCTTAATCTTTCTCTTGCCTAATGTGTCTCGGATAAAATGATTCCACATATACGTGTAATTACTATAGGTAGTGCTCCTCAACTCTGATTTTGTAGCAATGTATCTGTCAAACAGAAAATTCACATCAGCCTTACCGGCAATATAGAAGTTAATTCCGTCCAACTGATCCTTGACCAGCGTTTCCTCTTTCTGACGAAGAGTTGTCAGTGACTTTGCATATATTGTTCGTTTCTTACCTAAAGCATCATGGTACACATATGAATACCTGCCATCAGTTTTCCTGTAGTTCTCACCCTTTCTTAAAACTCTTCCTTTGCCATCTTTTCTACAAGCCATCTTTTCCTCCTTTCCGGAGAAAAGAGCCTGCACTACTTTTGGGTATTCTTGATTTGCATCTCAACACCCAATCGTATGATATGCGATATGGATAAGTTGCGAGACTGTGCATACTCTAGTAAAGCCTGGTATTCTTCCTCTCTAAACTTGACCGTAACAATATGGTCTATCGGTTTCTCAACCTTGGGGCGACCCATCTTTGCCATGCTGCACCTCCTCACTTCTTACCCTTATTATACTTTTGGTATTACCAAAAGTCAAGTATTTTCATGCAGGTTTCTCCGTTTTTCTTCAAATCTATTTGTAGAAATCTTCCTCTACAATATGAAAAGTCTCCAAATACTCATCAATGATATCCAAATTGACTAAAACAAGCTGATTTACCTTATAACAAGCCTTAGCATCCTTTGCCAGCTGCATAAACTTAGACACGCTCATTGAATACATCTCAGCACCTTCGGAATATCTGACAAATCTCTTATTATTAGTGTTCTTAGTTCTCTGATCCATCACTTAATTCCTCCATTACCATATTTCTTGCAGCACGAATAAGATTAAGTTGTCTAATCAGTGCCCTGTCAATCTGTTCCATTACTTCCGCTTCTACCGGAATATACCCTGTTTTTCCTCTTATCGCCATCTTTGACACGGTCTGAATATCCTCTGGAAGAAAATCTGAAATTGCTTTCAAACGATATCCTCTCACATCATTGGGCTTTATCTGCACATGCACAGGAATATCCTTTAATTTACTGCTCAAAGGGCAAACTGTAACCATTGGGGCACCTTCATGGTTGCTTGCATCACAGCTCACAATCACACAAGGTCTGATTCCACCCTGTACGCCCGCAGGCTTATGCCCAAAATCAGCATACACAACATCGCCACGCTTATATTTTCCATAGTTTTTTCTCTTTTCCATCACTTTTCCTCCATCACAATATTCATTCCAAGATTACCTTCGTCCACCGTAATAAACTGACCGCCTGCAGCCTTAACCATTCCTATTTTGCTATATGCATCTTCTATATCAGAACTCACATATTTCATTCCCGCTACAATCACACCTTGAACTTTTTTCTTTCCTATTAATAAGGCAATCTGTTTGAAGTTTCTAAATACATCATTCATACAAAAGCCATGTCTTCTCATGACACCTACAACTTTAATGTTATGAGCCTTTGCATATTCTTTTATATACTTGAGCTGCTTGTCTTCCAATCTGTCCACCACATTCAAATCAGCTTCGACAGATAAATAGGCAATGCACTCATATCTGGGTTCTATTCTCTTCGCCATAATTTTGCCCTCCTATGCTATCATCGATGCTGCATTATCCAACATATACAGGAAAGTCTCCTTAAAATATGCTTTTTGTTTATCCGGCAACAAATCCAATCTTGAGTCAATAGAATCTTCCTTATTATATGTTGCTTTAATATCAAGCACAGTGTTGGCATCAACCTCATAAGCATTCATGAAAAGGAACAATGATTTCATACTCAAGTTACGTCCACCCTGCTCAATCTGATTCAGACTCGATGTACTCAAACCGGTCAAGTTGCTGGCTTGTAAAATACTTAGTCCCCTATCAGTACGAAGCTTCCTTAGTGCTGGTCCTACCATATATCCTTCGTATTTCATCAATAGCCACCTTCTCTCTTAGCTCTTGCAAGAGCCTCTATTGCCTCTTCCTCCGTAGGATAATTACCATAGAAATTTTCATACTGGTCATAAACATTCACACCATCATAATCTATGGCAAGGTACATTTTGTATTCCGGCAGGTAGAGAAGATTCTCTACCTCGCCATTATGAAAACCATTTAACATCCCGCACCTCCGTCCCAAGGCTCGGATGCTTCTTTCATTTCTTTATCAGCTTCTACACTCACAACATGGATCTGTACCTTATTGTCATTCGCAAACTGCATGAACGAAACAAGATCTTCCATATCTTCTGAAATGTCATCAAAGCTTCTAATAAAAAGATGATTGATAATAGACATTTCCATCGCCCTATAAATATCATCAAGCTGAGGTCTGTCAATATCTCTGCTACCGCCTCTATCCACATCCACGCATAAGATTTCACAGTCCTCCTCGTCTCCGGCTGCAATCAACCTCTCACAGAAATCCATAACCTTATGCTCCGCTTTTCTAGATTTGATAAATCCCACTGCCAAGTTACCATTTTCATGTTTCATGAAATTGTTATAGTTCTTCATTTTTGTATCACCTTTCCTAATTGAGATTTAGTGATACAAGCGCCTGTATCCTTTCTCAAACAGCGTCCTGTTTGATATGTATAAATGATAACTCATTTGAAATATTCCATCTCACGCTCAGAAGCCTATCTTTTTAGCTTCACTAGTCCTCTGAGGACTAATTTGCAATACTCTGATACAATTGCTCGATTAAATCAACCTGCATCTGGGACATAACAGGCATCTGTATTTTTCCAAAAAGGAGATAATCGGCAGAGCAATTTAATAGCTGTGCAATCACAAAAAAATGTTCTAACGAGCATTTTGCCTTACCTGTCTCTATACGTGATACCTGATTCGCACTAATTCCAAGATAAGCGCCTAATGTTGCACCTGACATCCCACACTTCATTCGTTGCTCTTGTATACGCATACCAATATTCAATCTCTGATTATCATCGAGATGCATGACGTCATTTTCTAAATTCACTCTGCCACCTCCTTTCTTCTTTTTGACAAAACAAAAACGCCTAACAAAAATACACTTGTAACTTGCATTACAAACATATTCTCGTCAGGCGTTGGTAGCTATAGAATCCTATGCTCCGATTTGCTCAGTACGATTTGTTCTTTTATCATTGCTTGCTTTACCATCATGGAGGGAAACTGCCACAACAGCTTTGCATATCGGACATTTTATTGAAACGATGCCCTTTGATCCTCGCAGCAAATCAAACAATCGCTTGTTCTTGCAGCAAGGGCAGGCAACGTGTATGTACTCATCTTCCACACTTTGCACCTCCTAGTTTCTGCGTAAGGCAACTGTCATAATTTTACCTGCTAAGGTAGCTCAATCTTATTATAGAACATATGTTCTGTTTTTGCAAGTCCTATTCACTTTTTTCAAAAAAGAAAGCCGAAGCAGAACGCACACATATGATTTATGCATGCATTTCTACTCCGGCTTTGTTTACCATATAGATATGGAACTAGCTCGTCCAAGTAACTATTCTTTTGTCATATACGGCAACACTTTCTCGCTTATTTGACTACACAACGAATCAATTTCAATATAGTCAGAATGTCCGTGTCTACCATAAATTAAAACTGCTTTTCCATCTCTTACTCCTGGATAACCTATAAAGAATCCATTGTCTATTCCACCATGTGTATAAATCCTATCCTGCAAGGTAATGTCTTTCATTGAATCTTACCCCCTTACACTTCGGAATCAAGCTTATCTGAAACAGCCGAAAGAATTGAACTCCATTGAGTTTCCAACTGATTAAATAGATATCTGTTATTATCTGTATCCTTAAGTACTGCTCTTGCTTTAATATAACTTAGCAATAAAAGCATTATTGCATCTCTAACTCTTGCCTTCTCCAAGGAATCCTCAGCCGTATCTGCTTTAATAGCAGCACCACATAACGGATCTATAACCTTCTGGTAATAAGGATGATTTGAATTAAGTTTAATTACCATTTTGTCTCCCAGTAACGTATCCGTTTCAAACAGAACGGATGCTGGATAAGACACAATAACAATAGAATACATCTTATTTAACAAAGATTCTTTTCTCGCCTGCCTATCTGCTGCGCTTTCCCCTGTAGGTCCTGCAGATTCATCAAGTATCTTTTCAATCTTTGCATTCTCTTCATCCTCTGACATGTCTCTTCTGGTTTGATTCATCGGGAAAATATCATCTAATTCTGACATGATATTCTCAGCATTATCAAAATCATTCTCAGATTGTTTCTGCTTAGCTTTTTCGTTTGCTCTATCTTCTTTGATACGTTTTCTAAGCGAAGTAATTGCTCCAGTAAGTTCTGATTTAAGCCTATCCTTTAATGCGCCTATCGGTTCTGCACCTCTTTTAATATATCTGACTTGAAAACACTCGTCCAACTCCGGCGGGAAAGAAATTTCACATCCCCACCATCTATCGTTATCCTGATATGCAAATTGCCCACGCTTCTGACCAATTAAATACGGAATTTTATCATACAACACTTCTCTGTTTGCTCTTAAAATTGACACCCCCTCATTCTGGTCAATCTTTCTTTTACGTGCCTCAACATTACCACCGTCACCAATGTTCGTACGCCATTCCAAAGGAAGAAGTGACAATTTAATTCTAATTGTAGCCTTTTCTCCTTTACCTCCTGGAATATCCCACTCAAATGATGTTTCACTATACAATTGTGCTTTAGGATCCTGGTTTTCTTTTGTATCGAATTGTGTAGGACCTGCCATATATAGCGGATCATGTAAATAAACCTGTCTTCCATCCAATATAATCTTCAATCCACCAGCTATGAACTTTCTATAGGTTCTTCCTAAATAATTGGCAATAAGTCCATTGAATTCATTCGGATCGACTCTCCTACCAGTCCCATCCATACGGTCACAGTTGTTCAAAATCACCAGTGTTCCGGTATTCCCCTCAAAAAATTCTTTATATTCCTCAGGAATATCTTTGACAATCGGAGCTGAAATAGTTTTCTTACCATCCTTGATTTCATCGAGATTTATATAGGTATAATAAAATTCTTGTTTCTCATCATCTCTGGAATATACTTCTATTTCGCGAGCCAACGAGATTCCTCCCAAAGTCATACCAACACCAAATTTTCCAATGCCTAATCTACCATTCTTGCGGTCTCTCATGGAACATCCCAGTGTAAGACAGTTTTCCAAAATGTTTACTGACATTCCACAACCATTATCTGCCACAACAATTTGTTCAATCTCTTCAACTTGTTTTTTACCAAATTGCTGAATTCTCTTTTTGAAATCAATTCTGATTTCATTAGCTCCGGCTTCCACCGAATTGTCTACAATTTCTCCGAGTCCATTTTCGACGGAATAATCATTATACCTTAAGGACTCATACATCTGGGCGGTATTGATTAACTCACTTCCTACCAAACCTTCAAACTTATCATTAATAATTTCTGCCGACATATTAATGCCCTCCTTAAAAATAATTTTCGGACATAGAAAAAGACCTCTCACACAAGTGAAAGGTCTCATTTTATATCATTATTCAATATACCGATAGAAATATATAAAATTATAGCCCAAAACAATGGTACATCCATACCATTTCTTGACTCTATAACTATCATATTCAAATTTCCGTACATCGACACCTGATATCTTTTATTCCCATAGCATCTACCATGAGACTTTCATCTTGCCCGATTCGTACGAGAATTATAACCCAGAAAATGGCATTTTGTCAAGTTGTTTTTATTTGCATTCCTTCATTTTCATTTGTATTTCTTTATTATTCTTTATCAACCGTTCAATTTTATTAACAACAAATTCCCTTTCTCATTTTAAGCATCTTAATTATTCTTTCAGGATCATCTAAGTACTGCATCATGCTTTCTGAGTCGTTTTCAATACGCTTTTCCTTATCATACAAATCTTTTAGGTAACTATTTTCAGCCTCAAGATTTTCTACTTGATACAGATTATCCTCTGCGACCATCAATAGCTCAATCGTATTTATTTTCGGTATATAATCTAAACTTTTGTTCGTACCCTCAAATTCATCAAATAGCATCTGTCTATATACATTTACAGAATCATCAGTCTTAATATTTTCCTTTTCTTCATTTATTCTATCTACAGCATCAGCTGCATTCACCTTATCCAAAAACTTGGCTAATTCATAATAATTTAATTCTTCTATCGCTTCTCCATGTTCTTTCAAGAATGTAATCATTTTAGGATTAAGTTCAATCCACTCACCCTTCTTTGAAAAAGAATAAAATAATTCTTGCGTATCTTCAAACAAGGCACCCACAACATATTTCTTGCATTTTTTCACCACCAAATCAACAATCTTTTTCTTGGCAGCATCTGTTATATCGTCAAACTCTATTTTCACAACTTTTTTATCACTTGTGCGTCCAATATACTCTCGAAAAATCTGTTCTATATAAGTAAGCTTTGATTTGGATGCATTCTGATTCAAGCCATATTTAACAACTAAAACCCAGTAGATTTCTGTAAATCGCTCAAAAATTTCATAAAATGTATAACTCATCTTTCCATTATATCTTTCTATGCAGTCCACAATAGACTTTAAAAAAACAAATTTATAACTAGAAGAATTTAATGTTTTTGTTGAAAACACTCTGTTAAAAGATTTCCACAATTCTTCAGATGATACATCATCATTTTTATATTTTCCTTCTGACAAATCAAATCCAGCCAAATATTTTGTCCTCCTATGCAAAAATACACATTACTTTATACCCTTTTCATCTTTCAACCTTTTAATAGGTAAGCGCAAAATCCAAATAATTGCTTAGTATTAACATATTAAATCCAACAAATCACTTTTTCACCATCTCAATATTGGATATTCATTGTTTATAAGTTTTTCTTTTTCTTTAATAATTTTATCATCATTTCCGGGTCATCTAAGTAATCCTTGATTTCTGAATCATATTCTTTTATTTCTTCTTCCTGATGATTAGCTAAAAACAAGTTATGCTCTTCTTCTGTTCTTGCTGCTAACTGAGCCATTTCCTCCGCTTCAAACAACATCTCTACTGTATTTGCTTTAAACGATTCTATAAAATTTAATTCTGAATAAGTTTCTTTTAACAAGCATAAAAAATTCTTTTCCGGTTCCATTTCAAACGAATCATAATATCTTATTTTTTCGTTGGATACACTTAGTCCAAATATTTTTTCGATGTCCGATAACATTTCAAGATAAGGATATTGTATTCCCCTTCTCTTTATTATCTGTGCATCATAATCTTCATATTTTTCACTCATGTATTCGAGTGCAGAAGCCATTGCACTATAATAACTTACAAAGTCATCACAATCCGGAACAAACATCAGTCTGTCACAAATTTCTTCTATATCTTCACATGTCACTATTGGACCAGACAACATACAATCTTCCTTAACATCATGCCCGAAAAGCCTCATTCCAATATAAAATTCACTATTCGCTTTAATAAAGAAAACTGTATATCCTCCAATAGCTTTATTTATTTCTTTCATAAAAAACACACTACTTTTTATCGGTTCAATGGTTTCAATCTCTGCTGCAATAACTCGGCATGGCATCGTTCCACGTTTTGTCTTTTTATGAAATTCTCTATATATAAATATATTGCCAACGCCCTCAATAAACTTCCTTTCTTCACGATTGTATACCTCTTGTTCGTCACCATATAAGAAAATATATTTTTCCATTTGTTCTTCTCGACATATATTTTTTTCATTTATTAACCCTATGTTTCTTAGAACTGTTGTAACTTCATCAATAGTAAAATCAAACGTGTCAGATAAGAGAACTTTATTGGCATATCCAGTAAAATCCACCATTCACATCTCACCATCACTTATTCAGAAATTTGTCAATAGATGCCTTCAGTGCCTCTCCGTCCTGTTCTTCATCAAAATGGCGAACAAAATCAAACATTTTCTTAAGATAGTCATCGTCTGTTATACATTGCTCAACAAATTGTTCATGCATAACCTCTAAACCACCCAAAAAATAAGCATTATAAATCTTCATATTATCTTTTATAAATTCTTTATCTGCATCTTTCTCCTCCGAAAAAGTAGTTGCACGATATATACGTTTATCCGGATCTGGCTCTGACTCCTCATCCGCTAGCATAATTATCTGGTAGACAAATTTTAACTCTGCTTGTCTCTTAATAATTACTTCCGATAACATACCTGCATCTCCAGGTACGCTATTATCTATAACGCCCTTTCGACTATACTGATAGCCTATAAGAGGACACAAAATATATGCATCAATATAAGCATTGAAAATCTTAAAGTTTGCATGCTGCTCTCTATCAGGAACATTACCCGCCAACTCACATAAGTCTTTCCAATAATTTGCATGCTTTCCTGTTATTTTAAAGTCTTTATCAAACATATTGTGCCTCCTTACTTAATGTGTGTCATAGTATCAATCTCTTTGCCATTTGCATCATGATCCTTTTCAATCACATAGCTCTTACCTACATACTTCTGAAGATTTGAAGACGCATACTCCCAATCATTATCCTTAACTGCTATTACAACCTGGTTGGCTGTATTAGGTAATATTTTGCATATATTATGGATATGTATCTCATCCAAGTTAGAAAATGGAGCATCCATTACCAGTGGATATACTTGTCCCAATTTCATTTCTTCATCATCAAGAATCTTATCTTTTGCCATTGAAACCAAACTTGCTATGAATGCAAAACTCTTTACTGCCTTTAATCCATCAGACTCTTCGGTAGTCACATCACTATATTTAACCCTATACTTATCATCAATAAGGATTGAACGCTCTCCATGATACATTTTAGCAAAATTATCATTCACCCTCTTTTGCAGTTCACTTCGCACAATTTCTTCTTTTCCTTTATATGTTTCACTCAACCACTCATATACTTTTTGAGAATACATGATATATCTAGCAACACGTGCATTTTTCGTGCTACTTTTCGCATATTTATCAATTGCATCCTCGCAATTCTTTATATTAGAATTGTATCCTCCAATTTTAGAAACACATGAGTCATAATCTGATTTTGCCTCTAAGTATTTGGTATGTGCATCTTTTCGTTTTCTTTCGATTTCTTTTGCATCTGTATCGTCAATAATAATATCCGACTGTTTAGCAAGCTCATCTTTCAAATTACCAATTTGTCTTTGCAGAGCACGTATCTCCTTATACTTTTCTTCAATAGTCTCTTTAAAATCTTCAGAACCTGCCAAATATCCTTCTGATTTCGTCTTGTATGCTTGAATAGCTGAACCAATATACTCTGGAGGTAGTATTTTCCGTTCTTCCATAACCTTTAAATACGGAATAGTTCCAGGATCTAAATGCGTTCCACACAAACAATATCCACGCTTTATTAAATGATCAATTGCTCCCTGCTCCATATCCGGAACGCACTCAACATTACCATTCTGCTCCTGTAATTTCTTAAGCATGTCTAATGTTTTACTAATAGTCGGCAATCCAAAATATGCATACGGTCTGTAATTGAACTTTTTAACCATATCAATTTTAGCTCTTTCTAACTTTGCCTCTTCCGCTTTTAGTGTAGCTTCCAATCGGTCTCGCTCTTTTTTTGCTTGTTTTACTTGTTCAATATTACTCTTGGCCAGCTCTGCACTATACTCATTTTCTTTTGTCTGCCAATATTTCATCTGCTCATCAAAATTTTTCTTTTCTTCTTCTAACTGAGCCTTCTTAATCTTATATGTTTCTAAACTATCTTTCGCTTTCTGCGCATTCGCATCTCCGGTTGTATCTATCTTTGATTCAAAAGATTTTACAACTCCAGACAAATGTGTTCGAGCATTTTCCAGCACATCTAAACGCATAAGTCCTCTCACTGCTTTTGATAAATCCGTTCTATTTGCAATTCCAGAAATACGTTCTCCTCCAAAAAAGAAATAATCCGACAAATCTTTTGGAAGAACACGGTCCATAGACTCTGTAATATTTGAGCGGTCTATCGGAGTCTTTGTCTGTCCGTCACTTTGCAAATACTCAAGTGTTAATTCTTCTTCTGGCTTCTTATTAAGCATTACCACTGTTTTTCCATCTTCCGTTTTTCTCTCATTGCAAAGATATTTATACAAGCGTTTTAACGTATACACAATACTGTTATGTTCAAAAGTAACCGCTACAGAAACATCTTGTGATTCTCCCTCATTCATATTATCTCTAACTTCAGTATTTAAAAGAACTTGGTCTTCGAATCCATTTTTCCCATATAAACACCATTCAAAAGCACGGACAATTGTTGTTTTACCTGAAGTATTCACACCAATCAAAACAGTAACATTCTTTTCTGGATCAGCTGAAAATTCTACATTCTGTTTACCTATATACTGCCTGAAGTTGTACATTTCCAATTTATGTAAAATCATTTTTTATCCACCTCCGTCATAATGAGTCCTCTTATCTTATTTTCCATTGCCGGATTCGATTCTTTCTTTACAATATTGTCCGTCTCCATTTCCAAAATACGCAACTTAATTGTATCCAATTTCTTTTCATCTAAATTCTGATCCATCATCAATTACCTCCAAATCTTCATCGCTAAGTTCATATGCACATTCAATATCATTAATAAGTTCATCCGAATCCCTTGAATTCAATGATATTTCTCCGAATTCTTTTATTCTTGCTAATTCTCTTTTTGCCAAGGCTCTCTCGCAGTTATAATCAGCGCTATACGGATTAACTTCATCTAAAGGTTTAACCAACGTAACAAAGTCATAAATAACTGCATATGGTTTGTTCTTTGCCAATCTCAAAACTCTTCCACGCCTTTGAATATACTCTTTAGGATTCGTAGTACTTGCAAGAATAAATGCTGTTTTTATACTTGGGATATTTACACCCTCATCTAAACACTTGATAGCAACTATCGCCTGGTATGGATCAGCCATTGCGAACTTATTTTTAATTATTTCTCGTTCTTCTGCCGACTCATTAGATGTAAAATGTGTTACTTTCATTCCCAATTCATTTCCTAAAATCTTTGATACTGCAACTATTTGGCGTTCACCTTCTTCATCATATTCAGATTCATCATACTCAAAAGTCTGCACTTTTGTAGCACCACAATAAACTAATATATGTGTATCATCCTTGTATTGCTGCATTTGATTTCTTAATTCATCAAGCTTACTTTTTGCTCCTGCCACAATTCTTGCCCTTTGTAACAAAAGCATTTTACCTTTTTCAGTTATTTTAACATTACCCTGCTTATCTTTATGACATTCTTTTGAAGCTTTATATGAGATATCACGATATCTCTCTATTTCTTCTTCATCCAAATAAACCACAACCGGATAGTAATAATATGGAGTTAATTTTCCTTCCTTGATTGCACGCTGAAGATCATACTCAATACACTTTTCTCCAAAATAATGCTTTAAGCAATCTGTACCTTCTTCATCCCCATGTCTATCTAAGGTTGCTGATAATGCCAACCTATATTCTATCGTTGGATACAATTTGTTTCGTAAATTGGGCGAACCAAAGTTATGAGCTTCATCAATCAATAATAGTGTATCTTTTCCCAAATACGACATCTGTTCTATAACAAATTTTGAAGAATAAGTTGCATTAGTTGTTACAAAACAGAAGCAATCAATTACTCCGATAGAAAAGTCTAAAACATCATCTTCTAAACGCTTCTTCCAATCTTTTTGCTTAGATGCTGAATAGCCTATTGTTGGCAACATATTGAATAATTCTATATCTTCTACCCATTGTTCCACCAAGTGTTGATATGGACAAACAATAATAATTGCCAGTCTTTTCTTTTCTTCAAACAATTTTGTTACTGCACCTAACCCAGTGTAGGTTTTTCCAGTTCCGGTAGCCATGTCAAAAATGCCACAGTAATCTCTCTGTTTCCACTTTTCTATAGCTTCTTTTTGGTATTCTCTCAATTCAAATCCTTTTGGAATTCTAGGAATACCTTTTTTTATTGCCTCTTCTTCAATTTGTTCTTCTTCATCTATATCATAATTAACCTTTGGTTTTTGATTAACTTTAATTTTCTCTATCAATACATCAGGAAACTCTATTACTTCCAGATCCTTGTCCTCATTATTCCACAACGAATCAAAATCTGCTTGCATTTCTTCTGCATAAAGCTTTGATTCTTCCCAAGAAGTAAATACAACAATAGATTCATAATTATTGTAGAATGCATTTATCGTCTCATTTAAAGAACCTGTAAATACAATTTTGTCTCCAAATTTATCTGTCAAAATACCAACCTTTTCATGATACATTCCTGTAGACCTATTAGGTGGAGTAAATGCAACTTTAATTTCCAAATGTCCATCTTCTATTAGATGTGCCAATAGGTTTAGTCTTTCTTCTTGGAAATAGTTTTCCGGCTCCTTAAATTCCCTTAATAAAGCTTGCTCGATTACTTTCTTTTTCTCATACCCCTTTTGTATAGCATTAACATCTTCCTGACTTAAATATGGCGATACAATAAATTGAATCTTTCCGTCGTTTTTTACAATACCTGCAATACCTTTTGTTAATTCAATTAGTGCAGTTGAGGAAAAAAATCCAACTGACCTTTGATATAACACTGCCTCTTGCAAAACGGGTGTATAGAACTCTTTTACGATATTATTCTTATACGTTTTATAATGTTTCAGCAAACACAAATCTGTAAACGCCATACCAACACCTACCTTTATTCTACAACACTATGTTCCATATCATTTATCAGTTGCTCCACATTATCTGCATATGTTTCTATGCAAACTCCGCAATATGCTTTGTCCGTTACCGGTGTTGGAACAACTTTGCAATCAATACCTTTTTCTTTTAATCTTTCCTCAGCCTCAAATACATGGCTTGTACTATAAAAAACAATATGCATTAGCATCCACCTACTCTTTTCAACACTTCTATCAACGCATCTATGTCTTCCTTTTTATTCATCCAACCAATGCTTATTCTAACTACACCTATTTCTTTTGTCCCCAATGCTTCATGTGCCAATATTGCACAATGTATACCACCTCTTGTACATATATCATTATCATCAAGCAATTGGACAATCTCATTAGATTTCTTGTCCTTAATATTAATACCCACAGCACCTACTCTGTCATATTCTCGATCATAGATGGTTATATTAGCAATTCCATCCAATTCTGTAACAAGATAATCCATTAGCTCTTTTTCATGTTCTATCATGCTCTCCGCATTCTGCTTCAGCCATTCCAAAGATGCATTTAATGACCATATTGCAGGCATATTTAATGTTCCTGCTTCATAAGCTTCTGGAAATACATTAGGATTTACATATGAATCTCCAAGGACTCCGGTTCCTCCTTGTATCAAAGGTTTCCAACTTGGTTTTTGCCTACATACAAGTCCTCCTACCCCGGGCAGTCCTAATAAATCTTTATGTCCAGTAAAAGCAATATAATCTATTTCTTCATCACTCATAGACAATTGAATTTTTCCTGCCCCTTGTGACGAATCGACAAATGTGCTTATTCCATTAACTTTCATGTATCTAATTAAACTTGGATTATAAATAACCCTCCCCGTAAGATTACTTGCAAGTGTAGTAGCAAACAAAACTGTATTAGATTTTACATACTTCTTATACACTTCTTCCGACGGTAACAGTAAATCTTCTCGACTTATTATTGAATAATCAATGATACCTTTCTCCTTAAGTGTATGAAGTGGTCGCAAAACCGCATTATGCTCATAACAACTGATAATTACATGGTCACCATTCTCCAACAAACCATTAAAGAGCATATTTATTGCTTCTGTGGAATTTTTAGTAAAAATCACATTAGGTTCATCAATGCCAAAATACTTAGCTACAACTCTTCTTGTTTTATAAAGCATCCTTGATGCCTCTATACCAAGCTGATAACTTCCTCGTCCAGGGCTAACACCTATTTCTCTTACATAATATTCAAAAGCTTTATACACTTCTTCCGGTTTATATTTAGTTGTTGCTGCATTATCCAAATAAACCATTAATCTTCCTTCTTTCCTGCTACTTTATCGCAGATAATACATCCGTTATAAAACTTTGCAATGCATTTCTTACAATGTTGACACTTTGTTTCATCTATTTTGTATTTTCCATGAATTGTATCTATTGCTCCATATGGGCAGACAGAATCGCATGCCGAACACCTTATACAAAACTGATATTTTCGCATCTGGCATTTAATCCTATTGACTAAATTTGCAACATCAATTCTATCCTCAGGAAGTACTTTTATTACATTTGTTCCGTAAGTTATAATTAACTCAAAACATTTTCTGTATTCCCCTGATTTGTCGTTATCATAGACCTGAATATAAGTAGCATCCTTCTTTTCAACGATTTTTAAATTGCCAAACGGCTTAAACAATTCCAAAACATCTTTGTTTAACGTTTTGTCAATAATAATGTTTCTTGCCTTATCCGAGAGATTACAAGCAGTATCCATAATAGTGACATTCTTCACTTCTAGACCACTCGCACCACGCCTTATCTTCCATTTGCCTTCTTCATAATATTTATCTGGATCTGGTTTACCTGCTTTTTTTGCAAAATCATATACCATATCTTTCCATCGCTGCATATCCTCAGGATGATATATTTCCGTAAGCATCATTGACCAATCTGAATTATTAGGACAACACCAACAACCAACTCTTTTATATCCATACTGGTAACAATCATTTATCAGGATATTTTTGTAAAGGATATAAAGCCACACATCATAATCAGTCCATTCAATTATAGGCATTGCATTTACCTGAGACGAAATTTTTGAATGTTCTTCTGTACGTTCATATCCTTTTCTTGCTGCTGACTCGCTATGGCGTATTCCCAAAAACGAAAGACTGTTCCCCGGCAAATTTTCTAATTCTTTGTTTAAATTACTCGTTTTAAAAATTGTACAGCACCAACGCTCATGCTGACTCGGTGGTCCAAAAACTTTACACAACTTAAAAAAATCATTTTCCGTCTCACTTGGTAACATTGGGACCATTGGATTCTCTTTACGAAACTTCTTCTGTACATATTCATATGTTTCTTTAAATTCCAGTGTTGTATCTCCAAAAAAATGAATAACTGCATTATCCTGAAGAGCATCCCTTACAATCCTGCTTACTACGGTTGAATCTTTCCCTCCTGAGAATGATATTGTAGGAATATATTTATTTGTTTCGTATTCTCCCGTCGTATACTTCGTATATGTATCTACTACATATTTCTCGGCTTCATATACCAAACCTTTTATATAAGCTTCATTTGCTCTAACAACACCCATATATGCAGAATAATCACGTTCTACCTCTATATTTTCACGTAACTCTTCCGCATATTTTAGATGTTCTTTTTGTTTATACCATTCTAAATATGGTATTCTTTGAACTTCTCCATCAAACAAATATCTACTGGAGCCGAAGTACCATATTTTTTTATCTGTCAGATCCATCCCCATAATCTTACTAAGTAATTTACGTTCTTGAATAAATACCGGGTTGCAAATTGAACCTTCTGACAATTTTCTCATTTTTCCGTTACAAGATAACTCGTGTAGTTTCTTATCAAACACGGGTTCCTCACATTTATTGCACCAGTAGATCATTTTTTTACTCCATCCTTACATGATTTCGGAGAAAAGCTTTGCTAACACTTGCATCTTTTCTTCATAACTAATAGATTCACCAAAATTATCAATTGTCGCCTTCATTTTATTAAACATCATCTGACTAGTTCCTGATAATTCTGTTTTATTAAACTGAGTTACCTTCTCTTTTTCATCACCCGTATTGATAGTAATTTTGATTTCATCACTTCCTACATTTTTTTGAACAACATAATCATTAAGCTGTCCTACCATTTTAGAGAAAGCTTCATAGAAATCTTCAACCTTCGAATCATTCCAGTACTCAACTTCGAAACCAGTAACAATACGTCCTAATTCTTGAACAATCTCACTATCATTCATACTAAGATTCATGTTACTTATATAGTCGAGCATTAAACTTGTCTGATAATCAAAGGATTTAAATCTCTTTTCTTTCCAATCAGCCTCATAAACTCTATTTAATTCTTCTGTTATTGAAACAGACTCATCAATATCAAGTACACTTCGTACTGCTTTTTCTAATATTGCTACTTGTAAATTAGTAACATTTTCAAGTTCAGAAACTATAGTATTTATCTGCATTACCAACTCCTGCAAATCCTCAGTTATTTGCAAAAGTGTTTCAAAGAAAAATCTGTTATAATCTTTGTGCGTAATGCTCATTATCTCTCTATAATACTTTGCATTATCTGAAACATATTTGTTTGTAGTTCTTGCTGCCTTTGAAATCGCTACGAAATGCTTATTCATGGCTGCAAACAATTCTTTCAATCTATTCTTTGCCGACTTATCAATGTACTTATTGAATATTTCTTCTAATCCACTAATATAAGCCGCCTGTTCGATAGTCCAATTACAGATATACAAACTATAATCTTCCGGATTATCCAATGCCTTAAGAAGCTCTTCTTCGCAATAATCATGCTCTGAACCGTGAAAATATATTGAAACATTCTCATACTGTCGCAACTCGTACGCCAGCAAAATAGAAATGTACCCATTTCTCAACCCATAAGGTGGTTTCTTGAGTTTATCGTACAAATCCATTAATACAACCTGTCCTTTAGCACACTTTTTTAGATACTTTCTTATCTCTCTTCTTACTGGTTCTCCAGCAATTTCACCTGTAGGCAATGTATTTATTCTTCCAGCAGTTTCATCTTCATAAATACCGTTTTTAGACAATACTGAACGCAAGATTGTATGCTCTGGTGAAAGCAATGAACAGTTTTCAAGAATATCCTCATCATTCATAATGTATGACAAAGCTTTTCCTCTTGCTAATCTAATTGCTCCCGAAACCACATTCTTATTCACCAAATCATTGTTTACAATGATTGTATCCGGATAGCTATTCATCATGATTTCGGATGCAATCTCTGATAAATCATTTCCGCTATTTACAATATACTCTCGATTTCCAGAAACTACTCCAATCCCTTTTGTTCCAATATTTCTCCAACGGAATATGAGGTCTGAAACCACACCTCTTTGCTCTTCCAAATAAAGAGTAAGTTCTTTTTCTACCGTAGGATCATCCTTCATTAACTCTTCTCTAATTGAATAAAAATATTTTGTTGCAACATATCTCTTAATTTCGTATAAAATGTCCGTTGCATTCTGATTGATCACCAATATTGAACGTTCGGGAATATTCTCGATATTTTTATATTCTTCTATTACAAACTGCTTGTCCAATATGAATGCTATTACGCCATCGTAATACTTGGGAAGAAAACGCATAAAACTCTTCTTACTAATATCATCTTTTTGAGCAAATACTGGTAAAAATATTCTATTCATATGATATGTAAGATTGTAGTCATGCGGATAAATCACGAAGTTTGCAAACTCTTCATTCAATATAGATATCGCTGTTTCATCTGTTACAGATACAATTCTTTCCTCTATCATTGTATCAAAATCATAAATACTACTATCCAAGAAATCATAATATCCATACTGTCGCATAAACTTTATTATCTTATGCTTTTCTAAATTATAGATTGCTGCTTCAACATATTTTTTATCGTTATCTATAACATTTATAAGAGTGTTTACATCCGCTGCTAAAGTACCAAAATCACCAATAATGTATATAACTGTGATAGCCTTTAGTATTCTTATCTCAAGAGCATTTTCCTGTGTATTTCCTAGCTTATTTATTGCTACTTGATATTTCTTATAAATGTCTCTAGCTTCGCCGCTTCTATATGAGCAAATATTTTCCTCGAAATAATCAAAGATAGCATCTAACCCTACAAAGTGAAATTCATCCTCGTCCATCATTGCCAATTGCATGAACAAAGAATTATCTTCATCACTTGCAAGGTATGTAAAGAATGTTCTCTCATTCTGCGCAACCTTCTTGGACAATCTATCCAATGCATATAATGTAATTGGATGCAATGGGAAACCACCTTCAAACGGATTAACTCCTTCCTCTTCCGGTGGCAATAAAAATCCCTTAAAATCATATGCCTGATTATAAATCTCATTTAATTCACTCTGGAACTTTTTCTTAAAATTGTTCCAAATTTTTGTTTTTGGAATAATATAAGGTATCAAGGATAAGCATTGATCATACTTGATATTTATTGATGTAGATTTAAACCTACCCTCTATTTTTTTCCACTCATCACTTAATGATTTTTTCATTTTATCCGTATAAAGTGATAACTGCTTATGTGACACTAAAATAAGATAATCATCAAAATCCGAGTGATCACAAAACTCTGCCAGGTCTTGGACATCCTTTACGCGAATATTCTCTCCAGAATCCTCAATGTATCTTCCAAACTCATCAAACACAAAGACTATACCTCTATAGTCTTCCGCAATTATACTATTAGCCAACGTAATATTATCTAGCAAATTACCTGCTTCACTTACAAATTCAGCCCCATAAGTCATAGCTTTAAAAATCACATTAAAGCTCTTCTCGCTTGAAGAATCATAAGTTTCCAAGCCTTGACACAACTCAGTCAAATCCACCTCGTTTGCCTTACAAATTTCATCAAGCCTTTTAGCTGACTCTTCCCCCTCTTTCCATTTATTAACAAGTTTCAACGCATCATCAAAATAGCTTTTAAAACATATATCTATATTATTTCGTTCCATTTCCTTCTTCAGAGAAAAAGTAATACATTTATCGAATTCGTTGAAATTAGCATAAATCGTAACTACTAAATAAGGTTTCTCCTCATCTATAAATCTCTTTATTTCTTTCGCAAGTTCCTTATCATACTTTGAAATTGCTTTTAAAAATTCTACTATTCCCTTTCCACTTGTGTTAAGTTGACCTAACAAATCACTCAGCACTGTTAGCAAATGTGATTTACCAGTTCCATATGAGCCATATAGAATTCTAGAATGTACATCTGCATTTTGATTAATTATTCCAAGCAAATATTCGCGAAGAATCTCTGTTGTTGTTATGTTGGGAATAAAACCTGCTAGTTTTTCTTCATCCTTCATATCAAAACAAATATTCGCTGAATATTTATATTGCTTTTTCTTTGTTACCAAATTTGCATAACTCATATTTCTATCGTTCCTTATCCGTGTAATATTTTTTAATCAAGCTGTCATAATCATACCCGTTAAACTCAATGAACCTGTTTCCAAAGTTATTGTTTAAGTTGATATACTTTTTATTCTCGGCTTCCATTAGAAGTTCTAACAATTTCGAATACTTCATGCTGAAATATTTACCAATTTGCTTTTTCTCTTCCATCAATTTATCAATATTAACCTGATTTCCGTTTCGGCTATCTTCTATATTATCCATAGCAATAGCATAAATTAATATCTCTAATGGAATCTCTTTGCCAGTTAACTGTCTTTTTTCAATGGTATTCTTATCCTTCATCCGCAGAATCTTTAATGGTGCAAGGAATGGATATGTATCTTCATCCATAATATTGTTCTTATCAAACTTACTATCACCTATATAAGTGTTTTTTAAGCAATTAAATTCCTTTTCTACAGCATCCTTTTTTATATTCATACCATTTACGGATAAATATGCATGGAAACCTTCTACAAAAGACTCTTTACCAAAAGTGTTAGATGTCCATTCATTGAACACCCAGTACCAAGCCGTTGCATTTTCTTCATTTAGAGCTAAATTTCTATGCATCAATAACAACGACCCCTGTCTCTGAAAATATAAGTCATAATTCTTTATGTTATCGTATATGCTCTCTGGAACTAATCTAATTCCTGTTTGTGTTTTTTCTTCTCTCGTCAATTGCATAGCTTCAGACCAATATCTCAGGGCTTTAATCATAATTCTTCCCAAACCAATATTATCTATAGCCTGTTGCTCATTACTCGGAGTAAAAATCATGTCATCCTCTTCTACTGCCTGAATGATTTTCGTTCCCCATCCACTTCTCATATAGAAGCTGCCATGTTTATTTACTACCATTGTTGTTCTCCTCTTTCTCAAAACTCATAATATCGCCAATATTGCAATCTAAATATGTACAGATGCGTTCTAATACATCCATCGAAACCTGTTCTCCCTTTCCCATCTTTGCAATGGTAGCAGAACTAATATTCAATTCTTCTGTCAAATCTTTCTTTTGGAGATTCTTATCAATCAAAATTTTCCATAATCCATTATACGAAACAGCCATATTACATACACCTTTCCACATCTACCGCATATTAATAATATCTGTTCCGTATTATATCATATTCACTGTTGTTTTTCCACCAAAATCTTTAACATTCTAAAGTTTCTCTTCGCGTCACTAAAACCGCTGTTTAGAGGCGCTGTCGTAATGTGAATTTTTAGAGGCGCTGTTCACTGTTTATCAACCTTTATCAACCATAATGTGAAATCGCTGTTTAGTTTATCAAAATATCATTCCGCTTCTACTCAACATCTCCTTCTTACATAAAAAAAACCAAGAATAAGGTTAGTTCGTTCCTTATCTTGGTTTCAGTATAATTTATTCGGTGTCCATTAGTACGGACTCATATCATTGTTTTTTCACTTTTTCTTCTTTTATTTGTATGTATTTAATGTAAAACTCCAGAAATCTTCTTATAAATTCTCATAATTTCCCATATTTTCAAATCTGAAATCAAACACTGCATGCTTATGAAGTATTTGATTCATCAATTGATGAAATTCTTCAAACTGTTCTTTTAGTTTTTCTTCATCTATAGCTTGTCTATGCCGTGCCTCTGTTTTATTAATGCATTCCTGGATTTTAAAATCACGATTTGCATACAGTAAACTTGCATGATCATAGAGCAAATCCAAATAACTAAAAATGAGTTCGCTATTTTGGTAATTGCCTTCCATCAGTGCATTATATGTTTTGATTACACATTTACAGACATCTGTCAATTCTATCATATAATCGCCATAAAAAGGTACTTGGTTCATAAACATTTGAATACCATTAATGTAATCTTTTATTTTTTCTAATAGTAAGCGCTTAATAACAAGGTGCCTACTAATATAAAAAGGACCGGGGTATCCGATCCTGAATTAACCTTTACAAACATTCATTGCCAGTTCTGACCATGGCATCAAACCTTCCAAATCTTCCGGATGATTTCGCCAATCCGTATCTGGCATATACATTAATAAAAATTCAAGATAGGTATACACATTAAGACCATTTGCTTTGGCGGTCTCAATGATACTATATATTGCTGCACTTGCTTTAGCTCCTTTTGGAGTATCCGCAAATAACCAGTTCTTACGTCCAACCGTAAATGGACGAATGGCATTTTTAGCAACATTGTTAGAAAGAGAACATCTGCCATCCAGCAGATAGTTCTCCATATATGGTTTTTGATTCCGGGCATAGGTAACAGCTTTTCCTAAAGCGGATTCTTTTAATGCATTTACAGAATCAAGCCAACACCAAAAAGCCTCTAAAACTGGTTTTTCCAATTCAAGACGCCTGGTATATCGGTCTTCAGGAGTTAGTTGTTTCATCTGAT
>ULOF01037454.1_pt1 | contig 26609 bp, 23 predicted proteins | sample 1952371 | NCBI WGS metagenome assembly ULOF01 (sample SAMEA4835597, study PRJEB28245) | human gut metagenome | biome: gut microbiome; material: fecal sample | place: Denmark | collected 2008 | reverse complement strand
CATATTCATCAGCTGGAACAAAATACTGTTCTTTTTTCTTTATAACCGGCAGTCCGTCTTCTACATCACCTGTATAATAATAATCATCCCCGGATACAAATTGTGCTTCTCTTCCATCCCTATCCACATACTTCACTGGATTCCCCCAGCAATACCCATACGCATTCAAGGTCTCCGGATATGTCACACTCCCCTTCACCACATCCTCACTGGTAAACCTTCCGCTCCACGCATCATACTCCCTCGCCTGGGCATAGTATGTCCCCGCTACGGTATCTCTCTGATATCCCGTATAGCCAAATGGTTGGAGCTGTCCCTGATTTCCTAAAAGGTCTGTTCCAAACTCATCATAACGGTAGGTGATTTCACTTTCCACACCATGGTTTAACAACCGCATAGCGCTTCCCTGCATGTCATTTAGATAACTGTAGCTCTCTCCGTTTTCTTCCATGAACAGGACTTCACTGTCCCAGATATAGCTCTGGACATTTCCACACTCTTCCTTTTGCAACAGATTATGGTAGTTTTTGGTAAAATCTAGGATATACGCTGTCTCTTTACTCCATACCTCCGGTGTCTGCGGAACAAAGTTATCTGCTCCAAAATCCAGAGCTCCCTCTGTCCTATGCCCGGATAACCCTTGGCTTACCGGACGGCCAATCACTCCCTGCCGCATTCCGGTACGGTGTCCTAATCCGTTATAGGCATACTCCGCCATATTTCCCATTCCGTCCACTGCCCTTGTCATACGGTTCATGGCTCCAAATTCATAGGCATGCTGCAGGGTTCCATTTTCCAGTGTCTTGACCATGTTTCCCCGGTTGTCATATTCATAGTGGTGCTCTGATAAGCCGTCTGTATCCTGAATCAGCTGGTTTAAGGAATTGTAAATATAACGGGTATGTACTCCCCCTTCCGTCTTTTCCGTACGGTTTCCAAAGCTGTCATAACGATAACCCCGCAAAATGTTCCCATCCTTTGCCGTCTGGATGAGACGGTGCAGATTGTCATAGCCATAGGTATAGATTCCGTTCTCCTCCTCTAAGTCCTGCCGGAAGCGTTCCTCCCGGATACGGTTTCCTGCCGGGTCATAGTCATACCGGTAAGCCTCTATGAGTCCCGCTGCCCCTGTATGGGTAAGGGTGGACAGCAGTCCCGCTGCATCATAACCATACTCCGTAAGGATGCCTTCACTGGTTTGTCTTGCCGCAAGTCTTCCCATGACATCATAGCGGTAGCTTGCCTCCCGGCTGCCACTCTTAAGGCTGCTTAACCGCAACAGTTCATCATAGCTGTAGGTTACTTCCGTTCCGTCCGGATAGATGACCGCTTCCCGTTCTCCGAAGGAACCATAACGGTACTGTACCTTCTTTCCCCTCTGGTCTGTCACATCGGTAAGACGACCTTCCTCATCATGGGTAAAGGTCATGGTTCCCAGCCAGTCCTTTACCTCCTGAAGCTGTCTTAACGCATTATAAGTAAACTGTACTTCTTTTCCGTCTCCATAAATAATCCTCTGAGGTTGACCTATGTTATTATAGGTATATTCAGTGCGGTTTCCGTCCCGGTCTGTCTTCTCTGCCAGTCTCCCGTCACTGTCATAGACAAAATATTCCTTTCGTCCAAAGGCATCCTCCGCTTCGGTCACTTGTCCCAGATGGTTTCTTCCATAGCGGATTCTTCTCGGCTCTTCCTCCTCTCCTTCTCTTCCCAGCTGTAAAGCCTCTTCCAAAAATCCATTCCGGTTATAGTGGTATTCTGCCATTCCCCCCTCTGCATCCTTCACACCAGAAAGCACACCATTCCGATTATAGTGGTAATGGGTTTCATTTCCGTTTGCATCTGTCACAGCTGTTACATTTCCCACCGCATCATACTGGTAGCATTTGGTTTGTCCTGTGCTGCTCTGCATCCGGACCAGCTGGTTCAGGCAGTCATACTGGTATTCCACAGTGTAGCCTCCCGCATGCTCCTTCCGGATTACATTTCCACACCCGTCATAAGCATAGCATTCCCATGTGCCGTCCGGGTACACCACCTTTTCCAGCTGTCCGCCTTTTTTATAATAATATTGGGTTTTTCTCCCGGCTGCATCGATAAAAACCGTCTGGTTTCCCATGACATCATATTGGTATTTCTTTTCTCTCCCCAGCTGGTCTGTCTCAGAAATACACTTACCAGCTTCATTATACACCATTTTTTTGAAATTGCCTATACTATCCTTTATCTCTGTCATTTTTCCCTCTGCATCATAGCTGAATTCCGTAACAATCCCATCCGGTTCTGTAACCTTTACCATACGGTTTAATGCATCATAGACATACGAGGTTTGTTCTCCATTCTTTCCCTGTACCTGTGTCCGGTTTCCACAGGCATCATAGACATACTTTACGCTGTTTCCCTCTGCATCTGTCACCATCTCCAGGCGGTTCTGCAAATCGTATACATATTCCGTCCTTCCACCCTCTGGTTCTTCTATCGCTGCAACATTCCACATCCTGTCATAGGCATAGGTAGTCCGGTTTCCCTCTGCATCCGTCACCTGCTCCACACGGTTTAAACAATTATATGCCAGCTCCGTAATGCTTCCGTCAAAATCCGTAATTTTTGTTACCTTGCCGCCATGATTGTATTCATATTCCTTTGTATTGCCCTCTGCATTGGTAACAGCTATCAGTTCATCCTTCTCATTGTAGCGGTATCTTGTTACATTCCCGTTTCCGTCCCGGCTTTCCGTCACTCTCCCCAGTTCATCATATGTAAACAGCGTATCATTCCCTGCCGCATCGGTAAGCTTTACCACATTCCCCTTCGCATCATAGCCAAGCTCCAGCCTGCTTCCATCTGCCTGTACAATGCAGACTGGTCTCCTCTTCTGGTCATATTCAAACTCCATTATACCCTGTGTGCCAGAAGTCTTAACAAGGTTTCCGTTCCTGTCATAATGATTTCGTATTTTTTCAACTCCATTTAACGACACCTTCATCAGCTTTCCATTTCCATTATAGGTCAGGGAAGCTCTGTTTCCCAATGCATCCACCACCTTTGTCAGATGCCCCCTGTCTTCATAGGCATATACAGTACGGTTTCCATTTTTATCCGTGTAAGAAGTCCTCTGGTTATTCCGGTCATAGGTATATAGTTCTTCCCCATCTTCATAAATGGTCTTCGTGTTCCGGTATAAGGCATCATGGCAGTAAATGATTTTTGCCCCGTTCCGCTCGGTCAGCTCTACCTGTCCGTCCGCATCCATATAGCGGTATTTCATCCTGCTTCCATCCGGAAATACCTGCCGTTTCGTTCTCCCCTCACCGTCATAAATATTTTTCACCGTCACCGTTCCTGCAGCATTTTCCACCTGTGCCAGTCTTCCACTGGAATCATATTTGTAGCCATATACCGTTCCGGCAGGCGCTTCCACCCGGGAAAGCCTTTCTCCTTCATATAACAACCGGACATGTCTGCCGGTATGATCCGTCACTTCCGCAAGCAGTCCCTCCTCGTTATACCCATAAGCAAGAAAAGAAACAGCCGCATTCTCTGTTTCCTCCTGTACACGTTCCAGCTTACCCTCTTCATTATAGGACAAAAAAAGAGCTGTTCCTTTTTCATCCTCATAACGGACATATCGTCCTTTCTGGTCAAAATAATACCGGTGTCCATCTGTCCGTTCATACAGATAGCCCTCCTCCGTTCCGGTTACCGTTGCCAGATTTCCAACTACGCTTTCAAAACATCCCTCCCCATTCTCTTCGTAATACTCCTCCTTTCCGTCTTCCAGAAATATATGTATTCCATTTTTTTCCTTCACGATACATATCTCATAATTGTGAATCCAACCGGTTCCCATAACCCCCTTCCGCGTTTCTAATGCGTTATAAAACCGGCGGAATAGCAGTCCCGGCTCTCCCTTAATTTTTATATCTGTCTTATCATAAATAAAATTACCGGTAGACAGGTTTACCGGGTCCCTGGAGTACATGCAGCTTTTTAACGCCAGCCCCTTTAATCCGGCTTTCACCGCCTCTAATATAGCTTCTAACGCCTTCCCCTCTTCTTCCCATTTTTTCTGATATTCTTCCAGCTCTTTTTTAAACTGCCCCGGAGACAGATTCATTTTCCCTTTTTGCAGGAACCGTTCCAAATCCGTAATTCTTGCATACAGGCGGTCACATGCCCCTGACAGCTGCTTTAATTGTCCAGCACATTCCTTATCGTGTTGCGGAACAGCCTCTTCCATTCTTTTTATGGTATTTTCCAGACGCTTTTTCTCCAGATTGTATTTACCACTCTGTATCCGCTTCTGTGCACTCTTTACAGCACGCTCCACTCCCTCCTGCCTTGCCTGGGCTGGTATCTGGTTATATTGTGCCATGATTTCCGCCAGGCTTTTTTTCACATCATCACTGACATCCTCTGCCATCTTCAATGTCCTTTTTCCCACATCTGCCAGTTCCTTTAATTCATTGCTTTTAAATGCCTTATCTTTCTGTAATTTTGCCATTTCTCTCCCTCCACTATCCATCAATCTAATTTCTCTGCTGCATATTTTCTGTCCAGCTGTTCAAATTCATCGCAAATCATATCTATGTATTCCACCATATCTGTCAGCAAATCCCCCAGACCGTTTACAAGCTGAGACTCTTTATCCATCTGTTCTTTTAGTGCGTCCACATTCTGTCCCTTTGAATTTTTCATAAACTGTTTCAATTTTTTTGTGTTTTTCTTATTAGCATCTAAAATTTCTGACTGTATCTTTTTCTTTATCCCGGCAGTCTTTGCCTTTACCACTACGGATTGAAGTATAATATTTCCCATAAGTGCCCCCTAACAAAGTGTATCAATATTATTAAAACTGGTAATTATCGTATCTACATACTGCTCGGTAGCCTGAAATGTACTGTCTATTAATGGAAGAATATCCTGTTTTATTACATTCAATAATGCCAGCAGATTATTTCCAGTCTGTTGAAGGTGAAAATCCTTATCATTTCCTAGAAGCCTTTCAAGGTCCGATATTACGGCATTTAAGCTTTCGAGTTCGTCTTCGTGATAATCTGCCAGCTTTTTCTGCATTTTATTGTATTCCTCTTCCCTCATGTTTAATTCCCACATATCCTACTCCTCCATACCTTTCAGCTTCGTATTGGCATCCGTGATTTCTCCCTTTAAATCTGCTATATGTGTATTCAGTTTTCGGATTTGGGATTCCAGCTCTTTGCACAAATCCAGCACCTCTTTATTTGTTTGACACATATTTTTCACCTGTCTGCCATAATAACCTTTTAATTTATCTGCCACGATTCCTTCAAATACATTTTTTATCACAACCTGGGATGCTATTTTAGAATTATTATGCTTTTGATACTGTCCCTTCCATTTTTTCTGGTATTTCTCCAGCTTTCCTTTTTCTGCCGACAGCCGCTCTCTTATACCTTCGCACTTTAAGACCTCACTGTTTTTATCCCGAATCTGCTGCTGTAACTGATTCTTCTGTGCAGTATTATCTCCATTTCCCATTGCCTCCTCCTTTTCAATCTATGCATTGTGGTATCCGGATACGTTCATAGGCGCCGTTTTTAAACAGCAGACCATCTCCAAACACAGGATTCTCCCGGTCATAGGCAACCGGAAAAATACTGTTCATTCCCTGGTCACTCAGTACTAATCCATATACCGCCGTCTTAATCCATGATGTCAAATCATCATATCCCCGTAACCCGGAAGTACTTACATTCACAATAAATATAAGTCCGCATTCCACTGCCCTTTTTATAATTTCTGCATATTCATCCGCATCGTCCTCCAGCATTTCAATAAAATCGTCCGCATCATCCACCAGCAGATAATACGGCTCCTGCTGCAGATAAAATTCCTTCGGTGGAATAGCAGCTCCCTTCTCCAGAGCAGCCTTAAACTGCGCATTTCTATCCTCGGCAAATTCATTTAACTCGTCTATTAAATCCTCAATTTCTCCGCCAGGCTGATAATACTCTGTCTTCTCATTATAGGAATAAAAGCTTAATTTTTTAGAATCAACTAAATAAACCACCGCTTTTTCCATAATCTGGTCAAGTATTATATTTAACACATTTGTTTTCCCCTTCGCCGGCTCTCCAATGATAATAAACGGAGACATTGCCCGGTTTAATCCTCTTACCTCCACTTTCTCCTTTTCCAGACCAAGAACAGCTTCAAGTCCTGCATTATCGTAATCAGCCAGCATATCCGAGGTAAACTGGTCTGGCAGCATAGGTATTTTCGGAGCACATTTTCCTCCACAATTTTCAGTAAGTCTCTGTATCAGATTCTTAATCTCGGTTATATATCCAACCTCGTCTGACAGATTTGCCATAGTATAAATCTGCATAATATTTACATTGTGATAGGACACCAAAGCACGTCCCTGTATTTCAGGAAGCTTATAATCACTTCGGCCTACAATGGATGATGCTTCCGATTCATCAAACATAAATCCGGCTATTTTCACTTTAAAATTGTTGAGGGTAGCAAAACGAACTGCTCCACTTTGGGTGGCAGTAATAATCAGATAAATTCCCAAACCGGAACCGTCTCTCGACAGCCGGGTAAAAAATTCTTCTTCGTCATACCCTATTTCCGTTACCACATCAAAATTATCCACCACTACCACGATTGCCTTTAACGGTACATCTGCCGTCTGATTATATACATCAAAATTCTGCGCCATTTTCTCTGCAAACAGCTTCTTCCGGGCGTTCATTTCCTCCTGCAATATCCGAATGAGTTTTCCTATCTTTACCGTGTCATCAAACTGCATATAATCCGCAGTATGCGGAAGGTTACTGAGAGGAATTAACGCACTGTTTCCCAAATCGATAATATAAAAATTGACAAGCTCTACATCATTCTTTATTGCCAGACTTAATACCGCCGTCATCAACATCGTTGATTTTCCATAGCCTGCTGAAGCAAAATATGCAATATGCCCCTCTTTCATCAAATCAATGACCAATTCCTCCTGCGCCTGTTCCTCCGGAATATCTACCATGCCAAGAGCAATTTGCAAATCAGTTTTCTTTTTCTCTGTAATATCTGCTATTTTTTCCACATGTGGGCTCACCAGCATCGTCTTTAAAGGTGGAAGCCATGGTTTTTTCACAGGAGGAACTCCCTCCTGCTCAAATGTCTCCTTTACATATTGAATTGTTACATCTAACTGTGTTGCTTTTACCGAAGTATCTTCATCCGCGCTGCTCAAATCCATATTCAAAAGTTCGCCCTGTCCCAATTCATTAAGCCGGTATACCCGCGTATCCGTCTCCTCTTTCTCTCCGTCCCGGCTATAGGCTGCACCGCTCCATGCAGATTGAAACAGCTCATATACCTCATTATTTCCCACTTGCAGATAGGCGCGTCCGGGCTGGGTGATACCTGCCGCATCTGCCGTTTTCAAAATTTCCCTGCTGTCTGCTTCATCCTGAACCTTCAAAGCAAGTTTAAATTTTGAGTTAGTCCAGATTTGGTCATCTACTACACCGGATGGCTTCTGGGTTGCCAGAATCAGATGAACCCCAAGGCTTCGGCCAATTCTCGCTGTAGACACAAGCTCTGCCATAAAATCCGGCTGTTCCTTCTTAAGCTCTGCAAACTCATCACTAATTAAAAACAGATGTGGAATAGGTTCTTTCGCTTCCCCATTTTTAAATAATTTGTTATAAGAATCGATATGATTAACGTTATGATTACTAAAAATACGCTGTCTTCTCGCCAGTTCACTTTTAATAGATGCCATGGCACGCTGGCTTTCACTTCCGTCCAGATTGGTAATCGTTCCCAGTAAATGCGGCATATCCTTAAACAGACCCGCCATACCTCCACCCTTGTAATCTATCAGCAAAAATCCAACCTCATACGGATGAAAGTTTACAACCAATGACAAGATATAAGACTGAATAATTTCTGACTTACCAGAGCCTGTTGTACCTGCCACCAGTCCATGCGGTCCATGTGCCTTTTCATGTAAATTCAGATATACATAGTCGTCCACAGCACGCACCCCTAACGGAACTGCCAGCGTCCTATATGCCTGGTTCTCCTTCCACCGTTTTGCAATCTGCAACTCCTCCGGTCTTTTAATTCCATACATATCAAAAAAGGTAATACTGTTCGGAATATGAGATGTCATTCCCTTCTCATGCTTCAGTGCACAGACATTCCTTGCCATCCATTCAAGCTTTACATTTCCGCAATTTTGAAGTTTAATTTTCCTGTCTATAACCTTCTTTTCTTCCATCAGCAGGGTGCCATGCTCCGAATCCTCTAACAGAAGTACAGTGCCTATATTTTCCGGCAGATTTGACCTTAAATAGGTTGTATATAGAATCGAAAAGCCTAATGTAAAATCAGATTTTCCAAGAAATTCCATAATTGCATGTTCTATAATCAGCTTAGGCTCATCTATAATAAAAAGGAAGTGTGGTACATAACGCGACTCCTTTTTCTTTTCTTCATTTTTTATCTGCCGTTCCTTCAATATCTGCTGCAGGCTTCCTAAAATCTGATCCCGCATTCTCTCGGAATTAATATTTCCATTTACATTAATAGACTGGATTTTTAGATGCGGAAACCAGTTCATCCAGGCAAAATCATCATTGTATTTTTTGTCATAAATATTAATTATCTGCAAATCATGATAACTGTGAAAAAATGTCAACTGCGCAATATATAGCTTTATCTGCTCATGAATCAGATTTTTTTCTCCCACCAGTCCCAGATGCGCTTTCTTTAAATCAATTACAACCGGTTTATCCTGTATGATAGAAAATTCCTCTACAAGGGCGCCTGCTTCCTTCACCAGCTCATCCTCATCCATTACCATTTCCGGTGCATCAAATTCAATCTGGTAACTGGCTGCTGCATCACAGGTACCTATACGGATTTGCAAAAAATCGTCATCATTATAATTTTTTTCATATAACCGGCTATTAAAGGTTCGAATCATCTCCTCTATTTCAGATAATTCCGGATAGTTATAGTGATACGCCGCTTTTTCCCTGTTGTGCAGCCGGAATAACTCTTTTCGTTTGTCTAATAGATAATTTTCATAAAATTCTTTTCTCTTTTTATTCTTTTCCTTACAATCCTTTTTTTCATTAAAATACTGTATGATGGAAAATACTGTGGTCATACCTGTCATTGCAGCAGTAACAATCACATACGCACCGCCGCTGGACAGAAAGCTGGTGGCAACGGTAAGAGCCATCATAACTAACGGAGGTACTATCATTTGTACAATTCCCTGCTTTGAAAAATGCGCCTTTTCCGGTGGGCTGTTAATCACAACGCTTTCTTCCGGTGCATTCATAACAAGCCTCGGGGAACGCCTGTAATGTATACTCTCCTTCGTCAGAGGTTCGACGGCATTTAATTCCACTAGATGTGTATAAAAGCTTCCGTCTTCTCCGTTTAATTCAATTCGTTCCTTCCATAAAGTGCATTCTACATCCCGGAACATGACAATGTCACTCTCTTCATATTCTATGCATGCAGAATTTTGTGTAAATGCTATTTCTTTTCCATTTACAAATATATGCGGCTCCTTCTGCGCATCCATTTTATAAAATGTAATTGTATTTTCCGAGATTACTGCCCTTATATCACTATTCGGGATAACAACATCCGCATTCTCGTCACCTACTGTCAGTTCTCGTTTTCTCAAAAAGATTCTCCCCGTCCCATTTTTCAGAAAAACCTCTGCCCCGTTTTCCAATGGTATCCATTTATACGGACTAATTTTCTCTTTCTCTATGGATAACCCCTTATACCGTACCACCTCTTTTGCCGGCATTTCTACATATCCATTTTTCTCCTTTATAAGTAAAATTTCCATATTCCTCTCCTTGCCATTACTGTTTTGCATCTATTCTTCCGTATTTTCCTGTTCCGTCAGAGCTTTAATTTTGTCATCTAAGTCCTTAAGCTGCGCTGTTTTTTCTTCCCCGGATAAAGCAGTATCTGCTTCTAAAATATATCTCTCCTTTAAATAGGCATATACCAAAAGCTGGTCGTCTGATATCTGCTGTGCTATATTTTCAGCATCCTTTACATTCATCCTTCCGATTTGAATCCAGTAGTCCAATATTTTTTCATTGCCATGAATTTCTACAGCTGCCAAAATATTTGTTTTCTGCTCATCCGTCAAATTCTCACATTTTATGTAGGATGTTGCCAAAATATATTTTTCATAATTATCCAGTCTGTTAATCTTCATTTTCTCAAGGCTGTTAATCACTTCCGTATAATTCATATCCAGATAAGAACGGTTTGCCTGTATCACTCCTTCATCATATGGTCTTATCCAAAGCACATAATAGCTGCACACGATTATAAAAATACCGGTTATTAGAAATGAAAAAACCGTCATCCTTTTATTAAATTTATAAGAAGAACGGTTTACTTCTATCCGTTTTTCTCTGTTATACGCAATCACTCTCTCTGTTTCCGCTTGCAGTACATTCATAACGCTTTCCCAGTCCTCTGCTTCCGCTATCTGCATGAGAAATTTATCCTTTTTCAACAGCTTCATTCCGCCCTGAAAATAGTCATCAAAACTGTATTTTCCTGATAAGGTACATCCTATCAGTGCTTTATATTCCTCCAGGCAGGACGGCTTTTCATACACATAATCCGTATCCCGGACATCCCGGAACATGACAAATACTTTGTCATACATGTCATAATATAAATTCTCCGGCCGGATAGAGAATACAAACTGCTCCCAGTAATGCCTGAAATTGCCAACATCTAATAATGCTTTCAGTCTCCTTATTCGGCTTTCTTTAAAAATTTTTTCATATTCCTTTTTCCCCTCTATATCATAGGCAATCATTACCTTCTCATTTTCCACAGCAATATCACATTTTAAGAAAATATTATCCGCATTTTTTATCCTTGTATAATCATATCCACTCTTTGCATTAAGCTCAGATAACCGGTACTCTTTTTTACAAAACTGTCTTTCTGCATCTGCACCCATATTTTTTCTCCTCATTTGTCTTATTACTTATTTATTAAAAGCGAAAGCTGCCATGTTACATGGCAGCCTCCTAAAATAAATTGTTATCCGATGATATTCTATCAGATTATTCTGCGGTTACTCCTACTTGCCGCCTGTACTTACTTTGCTCTTGGAATATGCCGCATCTAACTTGTCCATATCCTCCAAATATTTTTCTGTTGATTTAATTAAATCAGTGACAACTCCTGAAGTCTTTTTAAAATTACCTGTAAGCTTGGCATAATCCTGCTTATAGGTCTCTGTTGACTTGGATTTCCAATTACTGCACAAAGCATTAACACTTTTGGTCATTTGTTCCGTCAGCTTTTGAAACTCATTATTCAGATTTTTTAATTTTTTAATCTGAGTCCGCATCGCCTGATCCTTTATACCTAAATCAGCCATTTGTCTTCCCCCTTTCTTTGCTTATTATTATTTATCTAAGGTGAAAAATCATATCATATGTCACAGCCGCAAACTTCCAGAATATCTCCTGAATAAATGCCAGCTTCTTCATAGGAGCAAAAGGCAGAAATCCGCCTGCTTTTCCGTAAAGATTTCACATAATAATTCTCATCCTCACCGTCTGTAAATAACCATCCCGTTTCTTCCACAGTGTTTATAGTATCTATTATCTTCTGCCTGTTATCGATTCGTAAATCAATCCTGGTTTCTTTACCGATAAAGGTTACCGTTATCTGCATCTTTTCTTCTCCTAACTGTTCTGTAAATATTATACCGGAGCATAGCTAATACAAAAATTATGAAAACAAATACTCCAATCAAGAAAATTCCTATATTCATTGTTTCTGATTCACTCGTAAACTCCTCTTTTTTTGAGACCGCTACTTCTTGGAGAAACAAACCAGATAAAAATGCATTTTCTGTTTGTTCCCGGTTATCTAAAAATACCTTTGTTCCCACATCTGCATAGTATGTATTTTCCTGCGTTTCCCTGTTCTGAAATTCCAGCATATTCTCATCTGTAAATATACTTATGTCATATAAATCCGTCACTGACACAAACTCATTACCTTTTTCGTTCAAAACATCCATTTTTAATTCGATATTACTTCTATCACTCATTTTCTATAGCCTTCAGTTCCTTTCGCTCCTGTATAACCTTCACCAGCATTCGGACTATAATCACAAACATAAGTATTAACAATGCCACCACCAGCATCCACCTATAATTCAGCTGCAGTTTATCTGTATCATCTATAGCATCCGTATTAACCATCTCTTTCTTATCAGCCCGGCCAGATACATCAATTGGATTTGCCATAAACTTATACATTTCCGTATATTCCAGAGTTCCTATCCGGGTATATGCTAATTTCTCTGCAAAATCCCCCAATATCCGATTATCTTCTTCACTGATGCTTTCCTTACCCTCTTTTAATTTGCTTATGACACTATATAGTTTCTTTTTGGAAGCATCATTGGCTTTTTGCATGTCTCCCTGAAGGGTAGTAATGTTCAAATTTGCATTTTGATACAATTTATTGATAAATTTCAAATATTCTGCATTTTTTGTGTTCATGGCACTTCCCAGAGCATTAATATTTTTTGTCAGCTCCGTCTGGTGCTTCGTAATATCCTGCTTTTTAATATAGTCATAAATATTAAAGTCTGACACCTTCTCATCATAGCTCTGCATACTATTTATCAGATTTTTGGCAACTGTATTATAACTTTCTTTTTCACTCTCATTTTTGTTTTCTATGACATCTATAATCTGGCTATCCAATATATTGGTAATATTTGATTTTGAAACCTGGATATCACTCTTAATTGTCTTTACTATATCTTCTATATCCTCCTGTTTCTTTGCTGTAAATTTTGATAAACTATTTTCTATATCTATCTCTTCATCAATATCAATTGATATTTCATCAGTTTCCCAATCATCTTCTGAAATGCTCTCTACTTCCGGTTCTTCGATCTCTTCCTGCTCAATATGCAATTGTTCTACCTCTGGCAATATAATGGCATCGTTTTCAAAATCCGGCAGACTGCTCCCACCATAATCCGCAAATGCAATATCCTTTAGAATATCTTTATCATAAGCTGCTTCAATTCTTCCTACACATTGAGAAATATAACTATTTAACAGCGCAACGGCAGTATCCTTATTAATTGTTTTCCCACTTATTTTATTTATTTCATTCTCTATATCACATCCTTCTTTTTGAATAACATAACATAACTCATCACTTTGTCCTCTGTAATCCACTCTGTATCCTTGAATTAATTCATTAATGTGATTCTCCAGACCTGTGTAATATTCCTGCTGCTGTACGCTCCATATATTTACCTTATCATCTACAATTATCTTATTTTGGTTCTGTATATCCGTTAATTCCACATCTGTTTTTTTCTGAGCATCATTCAGCACTTCATCTATGTATTCCTTTGACACCTCCGTTATATCATTTTTTAATGTTTCGATTGCTTTCTCCTCTTGCACGTTTACATTTTCATTATATTCATCAATTGCTTCATTCAGATTGTCCAATCCTGTCTGATATACCACATTACCTTTTTCATCCACCAAAGGATTATAATCGGATACTGTGTTCTTAACATTTTCTATTTCTGTAGATACTGTTTTATAATCTTTTAAAATCTCCTGGTATCTCTGTTGTCCGGCTTTCATGCCTTTATCAAGCTCTGAAAATATACCGGCTGTTTCTGTTGTGTTTTTGTTCAGATATTGTGTCAAATCCACATTTTCAATATTATTATCTGTCTCTTTCAATTCCGAAAAATCAATCATATTGAAAATATCATCCGGATTAATGTCCTGAATATTTTCCAAATCCGACTTATCATGCTCCATAATCGTAACTGCGGAATCCTGAATACTATGAAATTCACTTAAAACAGAATTCAGGTAGATATATGCCGCATTGGAATTCAACAGCTCTTTAAAAGTAAAAAGTCTTTTTTCTACTTCCAAACGATTTTGGTCTGTTAAGCCAGAATTTATCACATATTCTATTTTTACCTGTTGGGGAGTATCGTTAATGCTTGCGATACATTCAGAAAAATTAGATGGTATCATAATATAAGCAGCATACATATCCGCTTCTATTCCCGTTTTTGCTTCACTTAAGCCCACATAAACATAGTCAGACGCAAAATTCAGCAGCTTACCAGAGTACAAAACCTTTTCTCCGCCCAGCTGAATCCCTTCATCCAAATTAACAATTGCTATTCGTTCAATATCACTCTGAATTGGCTTGTTGTCTCCATGGATACTCATTTCCTTACAATAATAAAATCCAGCTATAAAACTACACATAATCATAATGATGCAAACTGCACCCAGTACTGTTCGTTTCAATTTTATCCCTCCGCAAATCATTTATAAAGAACCGAATCAGAAAACAACAACCCTCAGTCCCTTCTCCGTTTAATAAATATGTATAACTGCTTAAGCATCTCATTGAGAAACACCGCATCCTGTGCTTCAAATAATTTCAGTGTTTCCTGCAAATCGACAGTCTGATTTTCCTCTTCTTCACCGGATAAAATATAATCACATTTTACTGATAATGCACGTGCTATATCATATAGAGTAACCGCTGACAAACCTTTTCTTCCTGCCTCAACCTCATATATAAATTTGGATGTAACCTTAGCCTTTTCTGCCAGTTCTTCCCTTGTCATGCCCTGCATCTTTCTAAGTTCACAAATTCTTTTTCCTGCTTCACTACAAAATGACATTTTTCTCTTCCATTTTTCTTTTGAATATTTGCCTGTAAACTCACAGGCTATTTGTATTATAAATCAAATTGGGTTACCCCATATGAATTTGTCAATCAATAAGGCTAATTTTACAAATAAGCAACGTTTTCCAGCAAAATGCTTTATAAAATGAATACTTAATTACAAAATGACCGACTTTATTGACATTGAGTAAATATTACTCTAAATGCTATATTACACTTTTTGAACAATTAATTAAACACACTATAGTTCCTATTCGCTATACCTATTGACACTTTTGGCATAAAAAAAGAACATGCCTGTGCATGTCCCATAAGCTTTATTCTTTTCAATCTTTTTTCTCCTTATTCTCCATAATATACATACAAAAATTTCTATAATACCCACTATTAAAAAATATACAAATATCATTTCCTTACTGCTCCATTCCTTCTCTGCGCATCTTGAGGCTACACATTAAATATTCCATATACCTGTATTTTTTCTTCTGTAACCTCCAGATGCTGGTTTCCAATATCGGTAATCCATCCTGTTACATCTTCTACCACATCAGAGGATGCTTATATTAAGACCATACTAATGAGTGCAATTATTACCATCACAATTATCATAACTCCACATAATAACATTCTTTCTCTCTTTTTTTCCGGTATATTATGACTTTCTATACTACATAAAATTGCAAATCCTGCATCAATCAGACATATCATTATAAACCAAACCCCTATTAAATCAATATTATGCAACACGCAAAAAAAACTAATCAATGTTGATAAAATACTACTGCCCATCCCTAATAATATTTTCCACTTTCTTTTTATCAACAGTATAAGAATAAATATCGTAACCAATACACCTGATATAACCAGAATTCTTTTCTCCAGAAAATATGCAATTATCAATAAAAAAACCGGACTCCATCCAAATACAATCAAAAGATGTATAGCCACAGCATCCTTATATTCTATATTTTTTATCCATTCAAGACTTTTGTTCATCTTTGCCTCTTTTCGTTTATTCCTTTATCTGTCCAATCATTACAATATCGAGACTAAAATTTATGACGCAGTAAATGATATCATTTAAAACAGGAGTATGCACTTGAACACTTACAGAAATATCTTTCCTCTTCATCTCTCCATTTTCAAAAAAAACAATAAATTCATTTCCATCTTTCCCCCAAAAAACATATCCCGCTTTATATTCATCCGTAATTTGCATGTCGGGCTTCAAATTAATCTTTCGTTTCCACCCAATACTAAATATCATACATATAATGCCCGCAATTAAAAATGAGAAAAAACCTGTTGCCAAAAATATCATAAAAGCAAAAAAGCCTAAGCCTAAAAAACATTTTCCTATATCCGACTTTTTATTATTTTCTGTATGAACCATTGCATTGTAATAGTTAATATACTCCTTTATGTCCTGAGTCTGCACAGTGGATATTCCGTATTCTCTTAAGCTATCAATTGCCTTTCCACTCATTTTCCTTTTTACCGGTTTCATAAAACCTGTTCTTGAATATACCCCTATCCCTCTTTGCAGAAAGTTATTATTTAAAATCTCTTCATTAAATAAATCTAAATCTATTGTTTCTAATAGTTCATCCTGTTCATTTATCAAATCATAATACGGGGAATATCCTCTGAAACTATCAATATCTTTTTCTTGAGTGCCTTTTCCTTTTTTAGAATCAGTCACACGACGCATAACATATTGAACATTTTTAATTTGAACATAAGGTATTTTGGTGTATTTATTCCTATCAGTAATTACCATTTCTTTTTCTTTAAATTCTATATTTGCCACATAGTAATGCCGGATTTGCAAAATCACATATACAAGAATTATGATTAACATGACACTATATATGCTTTTTACAATAATCATCAAAATATCATCATTACTAATACACAACCATAAACAAATAAGTAATGCCAGAAACAATATAAGGCATGCTATACTTATATTTCTTACACTCGCCTTTTTCAATCTTTTTCCCCTCTCCTGCAAATCTCTTTTAACTTGATATTGAGATATACTACCCCCTCATAGATAAATAGAACTATCATTCCATATGCCATATATCGAAATATATCCCGGAAATAAGAAATATACAGTTCTTTAGAGACAAAAATTCTGATTAAATAAAATATCACTAATGCCTCTATATATATTTGATATATCACTGCAAATAATTGTTTTTTTCTCCCATCATGCTTTAAAAATAAAAATTTTGCTAAAAAAGAATTAAGCGATATCCGCATACCACCTTCACACAAATCTGATACATAACCAACATACATTGCAATAATTACCAGAATAGCAAAACACCACATTCTAATTTCCATCTGTGTCCTCCCTAACCTTTGGGTATATCAGAACATCTATTTATATATCCTACACTACCCATCACGATACAAAAAACCAGCCAGTATCCTATCTTCTTTTTTTCTTCTGGCAGCTTCAATAATGCAACAATACTATATCCCAATATTATCAGCATAATAATGTACTTTACATTATTGACGACCAATGCAGTTTCATTAATTAACACAAAAAATAGAACAAAACAAAGGGCATACCCACAAAACATTGCTAATTTTCCTTTTTTCATCTCTGCCTCCATCATTCCCCTTGAGTAAAGCAAATTGCCATCATCATCACAAGCCCCAAGCCAAGAAGCTCCACCTACCACGCCTTCTCCCGGTGTAGGCGTTTTTCCATCCCTGTCCACATATAATAACGGATTCCCCAAACAATACGCATACTCATTCTGCGACTGCATATGACTTATTTTACCCTTTATCATGTCCCGGCTGGTAAACCGTCCTGTTTGTGCATCATATCCCCTTGCCTGGTCATATTATAATCCGCTGATATCATCCCTCTCATATCCGGTAAATCCAAATGGCTGCATCCTGTCTATGGTTTCGACTGCTGTATTATCTTCTTGTGTATATAAATCCTCCTCTTTCGTATGGCTGGCTGACAACAGGCTGTTATCCCAGAAATACGTTTCTACCTTCCCTGTAATATGTTTACTTTCACCTTCCATAAATGATAGTTACATTTCTATCATTATTAACGATACATTTATTTACCTCATTCAATTTCACACCCTCTAATATACGATACTTTCCAAGCGGCTTTCGTACAAGCCCACTCCCCTCATGAAAAATACCGAAAAATTCTTCATCATATCCAATATACAACATCCCCACACTATAATGATCTTCTTTGTGCATATATGCATATATTCTTTTTTCTTCTAAAAATGCAGCACCAACCGCTATTATAATGAACGCAGCAAAACTTTGTAACAGACCATCTTGTATGAAAAGCAGAATCAAGCCGCCTCCAATTAAACTTCCTGTGATGCCAGCAATCTTACCATTCAACTTATTATATAATTTCAAATTATCTTTTATTTCTTCATAATCTGCCATTTCGATTTCTTTCTCCATCAATTGTTCAATAGCAGTTCCCTTTAGAACAGATTTCACTTTTCCTTTTTCCAATCTTTTTACTTTATTGGTGTCTGCTATAAAACATATCACGTTATAAAAAAAGTAAGAGACTAATGTAATCGTTCCTATAAAGTAAACCACTACAAACACAAATAAAAATAAAACTATACAAATTATTTTAACCCAAGCTGGTTTATTTTTAATAAAACGAACAAATAGAATAATTCCAGAAACAATACTTGCAAACAGATATCCTCCCATAATTCCATATACGGCTGGTGATACTGGACTATTAAAATTCCCATACTTTATGCCACAATACGCCAATATTATATATATAAGAAATCCTACAGCAAATGCTGTTAAAATAAATAATAGATATTCTTTTCGTTTTTTTAACATTAATCTGATTTCTGACATATACATGTCCCTTCCTTTAATAACTATTTTTCGCAAATTCTCTCTATTTTTTCTCCCTTTATAACTTTATAAATTCCATCATTCTTTTTATACCAAAGAGAGATATTATTTCAGTTCTGCTCCGGTCTTTCTTAATATAAAATTATCTAATAATTCAAATTTCATCGGCTTTTTAATAGAATGTTTATTATATCTTGCCAAAATAATTGTATAGTTCTGTTCTCGTAAAACTTTTATATCATATCTCATTATTTCCTCCTGTTTCCCATTAAAAAAACAAAAATAATACAAATGGTCTTCTATATTAATCGTTCTGTATTTCCATTCACATTCTACACTATTCTTCATTATACTCTCTTCTACAAAATCTATGGTCCTAGGTGATATATAAACTCTGAGCTTTTTATAATCTATGCAAAATGTTCTGGCACTCATAATCCCACAAAAAAGAATAATCCCCACAAACAATATAATATAAATATATATAACTATTCTCATTTCAAAACTCCTTTTCATAGTTTAATACTTTCACCGCCGCATTACACCTTCTCTCCATAAAACGGTCAATATACCATGGACATATTGGAATTTTAAAACGCTTATTTTCTTTAAAAAGCCATGTGATTTCTGTTCCATTATCCAATTCATATAAATTGACCTGATACTCTACACCGCCAAGAAACTGTGTTCTATATATGTATCCTTTAACCGTCTGAGGTTCAAACAAAAAACGATATCGATTCGGAGCAACCTCGATAACCTTGTACCGCAAATCATTTATATTTATTATGCTCAAATAATCTCTACAATGTTTTATATCTAATTTAGAATAATAGCTTCTCATTCCATAATAATCCCATCTAGAATAGACAATATAAACATTCCAGCATATATATCCACCAAGAATGCCTATATCAATCCCCAAAAGTACCATCACTAAATAGATATAAACTTTTTCACCATCCATATAATTAAACAATGCAAAAAATATAATATTTATAATTGCATAAATATAACTTAATATCGTGATTACCTTTTTTTCCACTAGAATCTCCTTCCCCATTCAATTAAACAAATATAATTTATTGATTAACCTTTTAATATGCTCCATTTTAGTTATTTCATTAAGTTTAGTTTTATTCTTTGTTTTCTTTATCTCCTTCGTTTTTATTTTTCCGAAAGATATCTAGATTAGTAGTCCATGAAATATACGCATATGCATTAATTTCTTCACCAGCTCCTGTATAAAATTCCACATTTGTAACATCTAAATATCCTTTATCATTTTGACCTGTCGATATGTCCACTCCCACTCCTCCACCTACCTCAAACTTGGCACCAACACCATAGCTAAAGCCATCCATTTCATCCACGCTATTTGCCGATGAAACAACCTGAACAGCTCCAAATGAAATTCCCTCTCCTAGTCCTGTCCCAACACCAAATTCAACTTGTGGCACTGTATTTCCCTTATCATCGTACGCATATTTAAATTTTATTGAACCATTAATTATTCCTGCTGCGCCCGATACATATCCTCCCGTTGCTCCAGAATTCATATCCTCATCCCTTTTTTCTTCTGGTATTTCAACATAATTATTAGTGTATCTAGTATTAGAACCTGCTCCTCTTACTGGAGTTGCTTTCTTTCCATCCCTGTCCACGTACAGCAATGGATTTCCCAAACAATACGCATACTCATTCTGCGACTGTAAACTGCCTGCATATCCTTTTATCATGTCCCGGCTGGTAAACCGCCCTGTTCCCGCATCATATCTCCTTGCCTGGGCATAGTATAATCCACTGATATCATCCCTCTCATATCCGGTAAATCCAAATGGCTGCAGCCTGTCTATAGATTGGACTGCTGTATTATCTTCTTGTGTATATAAATCCTCTCCAAATGCATCATAACCATAACTCTCTTCTATGCCTCCCTCTGCATTGCAGAAATGAAGTGGACTTCCTAATGGGTCTAAAAGATAGGTCATGTTTGTGGCTGGTGCTTCTTGGTGTAATAAATCATCCTTTTTCGCATGGCTGGCTGACAACAGGCTGTTATCCCAGAAATACGTTTCTGTCCTTCCCCCTGTATTTCTCTGTAACAGGTTATTATAGTCTTTTGTGTAATCCAGAATGTAGCCCGTTCTTCCTGTGTGCCCATCTCCTTCATATCCTGCCATTTCGACTTTCATTCCTGTTTTCTTCCTGAAACCATTATACTGGTACTCTGCTCTGCCTTGTTTTGTCTCCGCAAAGACCATATTATCTGCGCTGTCATATCGGTATCGGGCTGTAACCCCTCCATTCTGCACAGTCTGTAACAGGTTTCCATTTGCATCATACAGATAGTCCTGTATTTCTGACCCCTTTTCCCTTCTTACTAACTGATTCACTTCATTATACGAATACCGAATCTCTTCTCCGTTTTTTCTTTCTCCTGTCCGGTTACCATATGCATCATACTCATAGCTGCCAAGTATTTCTCCATCCTTCTCTATAACGGTCAGCCTTCCTAGTTCATCATAAATATAACGGTAGCTTCCGCTCTCTTCTGGAAGGTTCCTTCTTTCCCTCTCTTCTGCAATGCAGTTTCCGACGGTATCATAGGTATAATCAAACCGGTCTAATACTCCTTCTTTATCCTCATGGAGCAGGCTTTCCAGTCTTCCGTCTCTTGTATAGGTATAGCGGCTGTTCATCCCATTTGCATAGATTTTCCCGGATAATCTCCCATTTTCATCATAGGTATAGGCGGTTGTGTCTTCTCCGGCAGTCACTTCCTTTAGTTTGAGGTACTGGTCATATTCATAAATGATCTTCTGTCCATCCGGATATATCATCCCCATTCTTTCTCCCAGCAACCCCCATTCATAGGTTACTGTATTGCCAGATGCATCTATAATCTTTCTGGTTCTTCCGGTTTCATCTTTCACAATCTGGGTGGTTCCTGTCCAGTCCTGCAGCTCCTTTAACTGTCTCAGTGGGTCATAACTCAAATACACCTCTTTATCGTCTGCGTACTGGATATGGATTATATCTCCCATAGCATTATGCCCAAAGCTGGTATGTTTTCCATTCTTGTCTGTTTTCCCTGTCATTCTGCCATAACAATCATACTCATAAACTTCTGTGTTCCCCATGGCATCTTTTACTTTGGTTATCTGTCCTGCCAGATTTCTTTCATAAACAGTTGTCCTTTCCCTCCCCTCTGATGGATAAATGATTTTTTCAAGCTGTCCCATAGCATCATACTCATAGCAGGTTACACTGCCTGCTGAATCCGTTACCTGGTTCATGTTTCCATTGGGAGAATATTGAAACTCTGTCTTGTTACCATTGGCATCTGTTACACTGAGGCGATTCCCAACTGCATCATAAGAAAAGGATTGCAGGATGTTCTGTTTATTTCGCACCTCAGTGATACGATTCATGCTGTCATATGTATAGCGATACTCTGCACCCGCACTATCCCTTTTACAAATTATATTTCCCTTCTTATCATAAAAATAGTTTTCTTTTCTTCCGTCAAAGTCCTCCATTTCCTCTACTCTGCCGCGTATATCATACTTGTACTTCCTTACCCTTCCTATACCATCTTCTATAGTCAGGACTCTTCCCATACAATTATAGGTATAGGTCATTCCTCCATTCACAGCATTCCTTTCTGCCGTTTTATTCCCATTCAGGTTATAAACTGTATCAAAGCACCTTCCCAATGCATCCACTTTGCGGATTACACGTCCCATAGCATCATAAAAGATTCTATCTTCATTTCCCAATGCATCTGTAACACTAATTCTGCGATTAAGCTGGTCATATGCATAGGTAACTGCTTCCCCATTTTCATTTTCTATCCGAATAACATTTCCATTCTTGTCGTAATTATAGAATAACTTCCCACCTAATAGATTGGTAACACTTTCCAGCTGATTTAATTCATTATATTCATATGTAACTACACCTCCATTCGGTAATATTCTGCGACTGACATTCCACATCCAATCATACTCATAACGAATCGTATTGCCTTCTTTGTCTGTTTCCCATGCCAGTTTGTTTAAGGAATTGTATCCTCTGGTAATTTTTCTGCCATCAAAATCTTCTATTGCTGTCACCATTCCACTCACATTATAAGTGTACCTTTTTATATTGCCCTCTGGATTGATGACCTGTACAATTCTGTCAGCATCATCATAAACATAGCGTGTTTCACTATCATTTTCGTCCTTTGACGCAATCACCCGGTTCAATTTATCATAAATATATGTCTGCCTAGTTCCATCTGGATATACAACCGCAGTAAGATTATCAATATTATCATACAACAGTGTTATTTCCGAATAATCTGCCCGTATAATTTTTTCCAGCCTTCCCCTCGCATTGTACTGCAGCTCCGTTTCATTCCCACAAGCATCTTCCTGTTTTATTAAATTTCCTCTTTCATCATAGCTATACTTAAATTCACCGCCCTCAGGAGTTTTAATGCAAACCGGTTTATTATATATACCATAAGTAATATACACTGCATTTCCAAGAGCATCAACAGCCTTTATCAGATTTCCCATATTGTCATAGACATACTCAGTACGGTTTCCATTTTTATCTGTATAAGAAGTTCTCTGATTGTACCGGTTATACGCATATATTTCCTCTCCATCTGCATAAGTCGTCCGTACATTCCGGTATCTTTCATCATGCTCATATACCGTCCTGGAGCCATTTCTTTCTGTCAGAGTTACAAGTCTGTGCTCATCGTCATACGAAAACTTCATATTCCCACCATCAGGAAAATTCTGCTTCCTCGTTCTTCCTTCTTTATCGAACCGATTTTTAACTGTTGTTACATCCTGCGGATTTACAATACTTCTAAGATTGCCATCTGTACCATAGATATACAAATAAGGAACCTTCATCGGTGTAATAACCTGGCAAAGATTATCTCCATCATATCTGATTTCTACTCTTCTTCCAGTATGGTCCAGAACCTCCGTCAGTTGTCCATTCTCATTATAGTGATAATACAATTGCCCTGAAAGCGACCTCACACTCACTAATCTGTTATCCTTATTATATGTAAAAACAATCTGGTTTCCGTTCGTATCTGACACACTTAATAAATATCCTGATTTATTAAATATGTACATCATACCATATTTTTCTTCATACTGATACCCCTGACTTATTTCTTTTATAAAATATTTACTCCCTGTAACGCTTACATACCTGTCCTCTTCCTTCTTAAAGCAATCCTCTCTGCCATCTTCCTTCCAAACCGTAATATACTCTTTTTCAAACACCAGACATATTTCATAATTATGTTTCCACTTTTTTCCTAATACACCGCTTCTTTCATCCAAGGAATTATAATATCTGTGAAAGGACAAGGGAACTGCTCCTCCTATCTTCAAATCCTCCCTATCATAGACAAAGTTTCCAGTAGATAAATTCACAGGGTCTTCGCTATAGCGGCACGCCTCATTTTCTACCCCCTTTAGCGCATTTTTAATTTCCTTTAATATCTCTTTTAAGGCTTCTTCATCCTCCTTCCAGTCCTCCTTTAACTGCTGAAGCGCTTTATAAAATGTATCGCCATCCGAGTTTACACTTCCACCCGCAACCAACTCTTCCAGACTGATAATCCTTTTCTCTAATGACTTTGCAACTATAACTAATTTGCCTGCCACATCTCCGCATTTTTTGTCATATAGAGGAACCTCTTCCATTATTTTATTTATTTTTTTATTCATATTTTTTTTAGCGGTGCTGTAAATATCTGATTTCGCTTCTTTTTTTGCTGCTGCTATTGCCGCCTGCGTTCCTGTTCTTTTTACTCCCTGAGGTAAACCCTTTATCACAGAATCTACCTGCTTATTCAAGCCTTCAATTGCCTCTGTTACCTCTTTTGCAGAATCCAATATCTTGTCTCCATTATCCCTAAGTATTTCCAGATAACCCTTTTCCACTGCAATTGTATTATTTAATTTTCCCATTCCAATCCTCCAGTTCTATCTTTGGTACCGCAAACATCTGGTCCACACTTTCAACCTGTCTTGCTGCCTCCTGTATATATTCCAATATCCTCTCATACAAACCAGCCAAAGCGGTAATCATCTTGTATTCTTCCTCCACCTGAAGCTGTATTTGTCTCACATAATCTCCCTGTGATTTTTTAAATGCACTTTTCAATTTTTTATAATATGCTGTATTCACATCTGTAAGCTCTCTAGAAATTGTTTTTCTTATATCGTCTTTTGTTATTTGAATCCCAGTTTGGTCAATTATAATTTTATCCATAAACCCTCCTTTAACTATCCAGACCATTCATTATCTGTATCAGCAAATCAGCACAACGGTTTGATTCCCATAAAGTATTCTTCAGTATCGGTATAATATCTGTGTCTACTGTATCCAGCAATTCCTTAATTTTTTTAGAGGTTTTATCCAGATGGAATATATCTCCACTCCCGTTTAAACCATTCATCTTTCTTTGCACAAGAGCAATTCCAGATAAAATTTCCTTATGATAGACTATTAAATCCTGCGTAAATTCATTAACTTCATCCTTGTTCAATACCACCTTATTTGCCATACTGTCATCCCTCCATATTATCTATTTCATTTTGTAACTGTTTCATACAATTTTCTAATTCTCCTATATAAGTCTCAATAGCGGATATCTGCAAATCCATCGTCTCACAAACCTTTATAATCTTCTGCATATATTTACTATTCATACGGTATACTTTTCCGTGATATAAAGCCTGGATTTCTTTTGCCTTGTTTCCCTCGAATTTTTCACGTACCACAACCTCTTTTGTTACCTGCTGAGCATTATGTTTTTTATATGTACCCAGCCATTTTCTCATTTCACTTTGTATATTTTTCTTTAATCTTTTCAAAGATTTTATCTGCTGGTTACAAGTATCTATCTCGTTTTTTTTAATCATTAAAAGTCCCTGTTTCATTCCTTTGTCCGCTAGCATACATTACCTCCTCCTTTGTATTTTTTCCATCTTATCACCCCTTGTCGCTATATAAAACGAACTATAGTTCCTGTTAATTATACCCATTGTTCCCTTTTGCCCGTTTTCCCCAAAAAAAGAAACAACCGATTCCTCAGTTGTTTCAAAAAGTCTTATATTCAATTAAACAATCACCCTTATATCCGTTCCTCTGCCCTTTACACCAATAAATATATAAAATACGCCGCATATGCCACTAACATGATGATACCCACCGGACGTTTCAGCTTCTGCTCCTTCCATACGCCAAACCACAGTAACAGGCCTGCCGCTATGGCAACCACGGAATCTATCAGAAAACTTGACTTAAAGGTTACCGGCGTAATCAGTGCCGTTGTTCCTACCACAAATAAAATATTAAAAATATTACTGCCGACAATATTGCCAATTGCAATGTCTGCCTTTCCCTTTGTTGCTGCAGTAATGGAAGTCACAAGCTCCGGCAGCGAAGTACCAAATGCCACGATGGTAAGTCCAATTAAACGGTCATCCATACCCAGTGCAGCCGCAATTTTTGATGCATTATCCACTGTCAAATCACTTCCCAGTACAATTCCCGCCACACCTGCCACCAGCATGACAATCTGTAACCACAATGCCCTGTTTTTCTCTTCTTCCTCATCTGCCTGACCCTTTTTTGCCATAATAAACAGATAGGTCAGATAAATCAGGAAAAACACCCAAAGCACAACACCTTCCCAGAATACAATCTCATTACCGGTCCAGCCGAGCCACATTAATAACAGCGTAATTCCCAGCATAAATGGAAGCTCGTACCGAATTGTTGATTTCTGTACAGCAATTGCCGTAATAACAGAAGTAATTCCCAAAATTACCAATACATTCATGATATTGCTTCCAAGAACATTTCCGATAGTAATTCCTGCATTTCCTGACTTGGCAGCTGTAATGCTGACT
>ULOF01038862.1_pt1 | contig 26817 bp, 28 predicted proteins | sample 1952371 | NCBI WGS metagenome assembly ULOF01 (sample SAMEA4835597, study PRJEB28245) | human gut metagenome | biome: gut microbiome; material: fecal sample | place: Denmark | collected 2008 | reverse complement strand
TGAAGCACAGCCAGCAGCTACGGCTGATTTTTCAAGTGATTTTGATAACGATGATATGGTTAGCGGTGAAGTAGAGGACAAAATTAACGAAGCTACTATGTTAGATTCTGAGGATAACTATGATGATGGCTTTAATTTTGTTAGTGAGGACGATTTACATACAGATGAGGATGCTTATTCCGGTGAGGTTGAGGATAAAATAAATGAATCCAATATGCTGGATTCCGAGGATAATTATACCGATGGTTTTGATTTTATTGTCGGTGAGGATTCGGAGGAAGAGGAAATACCGACTATTTTACCGAATTTTACCGGAGATAATCCGAATGCTGCAACTCTCAATATTGATCCATTTCATGATAATGCAGACGAGGATGTATTAACAGGTGACGTGGAGGATAATCCAAAACAGTCCAATTTAATCGGTAATGAGGATGATGACGAGGAAGGCTTTAATTTCTTATAGGAGAACTATTATGACTGAAATGACCGTACACAAGGATGGTAAGCCAATTTATGATATTATTTTCCGGCAGGATTTTAATGACTTGGTTACCTGTTTAGAGCAACTGGATATCCAGAATAAAAGAGTCTGCATTGTAACAGAAAGCAATGTGGCATCCTATTATCTGGATACTGTGCGGAAGCTGCTTACACCACATTGTATGAGTTGTATTTCGTTTGTGTTTCCGGAAGGAGAAGCAAGTAAGAATCTGGATACCGTGCAGAAGCTGTATGAACATTTGATTCTGGCCCAGTTTGACCGCAATGACCTTTTAGTTGCATTGGGTGGTGGGGTGGTTGGTGATTTGACAGGCTACACTGCAGCAACGTATTTAAGGGGCATTGATTTTGTGCAGATACCCACCAGTCTTTTGGCTCAGGTCGATAGCAGCATAGGTGGTAAAACCGGTGTTGATTTTGATGCATATAAGAATATGGTGGGAGCATTTCATCAGCCCCGGCTTGTTTATATGAATCTGTCTACTTTACGCACTTTAACAGAGCGTCAGTTTCATTCCGGGCTTGGCGAGATTATTAAGCATGGATTAATCAAAAACGCTGACTATTATCATTGGATTCATAAGCATTTTGATGAGATTAATAACCGGGATATGGATATTATTCTGGATATGGTGGTACAAAGCTGTAATATTAAACGCTTAGTGGTAGAAAATGACCCAATGGAAAAGGGGGAGCGTGCACTATTAAATTATGGACATACCTTGGGGCATGCCATTGAGAAAATTATGGATTTCCAGCTGCTGCACGGTGAATGCGTTGCCATTGGCTGTATTCTTGCCTCCATTATTTCAAAAAACAAGGGGTTTTTAACGGCTGAAGAGGTGGCAGATATAACAAAAAGCTTTCAGGTATTTGGTTTTGAACCCCTACCAAAAGAGATTGATATTTCTGCGATAATTAAAGCGACAAAAAATGATAAAAAAATGAAAGCAGGAAGGATTAAGTTTGTTTTATTAAATAAGATAGGAGAGGCTTATATTGATTCTAATGTATCCGACCAGGATATGGAAAATGCTATTCAGGAATTATTAGCAAATTAATACTGGATTAATATATGTACAATGAAATGGAAGAATTTGCGAATACAGTTTCAAATCATAATAAGAATAAAAAGATTGCAGGAAGTATTTTACCTGCAATCATTTGTTTTGTAATCCTGGTAATCATAGACCAGGCAACGAAATACTGGATTGACCACAATATGGATTTATTTGAATCCATACCGGTTATTAAAGATGTATTTGAAATATATTATATCCGTAATCCGGGAGCTGCGTGGGGAATTTTTGCGGATAAACAAATTTTATTCTATATCTGTACAATTGCTGTCTTGATTTTTGGAAGCTGGTTTTATGTCCAATGTGCCAAATCTGGGGCATTTTGCGATGTCCAGATTCTGACAGTGTTGATTTTATCCGGAGCGGTCGGCAACTTTATTGACCGGCTTCGTTTTCAATATGTAATTGATTTTTTCTATTTTAAACTAATTGACTTTCCGGTTTTTAATGTAGCGGACTGTTATGTTACGGTTGGTTTTCTTTTATTGGTGATTCTGCTTTTCTTTAAATACAAGGAAGAAGATTTGGAACATTTATTCCATGGAGGTAAAAATGGATTATGAATTAGAATATCCGGATATTTCTCCGGAACGTATTGATAAATATATCAATGAACAGATTCCGGATTTATCAAGATCATATATTCAGCAGCTGATTAAACAGGAGAATGTACAAATCAATGAAAAAGCCTGCAAGCAAAATTACAAATGCAAGTCTGGTGATAAAATTGTGATTTCTTATGAAGAGCCAAAAGAATTAGAGATTGTGGCAGAAGATATTCCATTGGATATCGTCTATGAAGATGCAGCCATTATAATTGTAAATAAACCCAAAAATATGGTGGTTCATCCTGCCGCAGGCCATGAAAGCGGAACCCTGGTAAATGCCCTTATGTATCATTGTAAGGGTTCTTTGTCATCAATTAATGGTGTAATCCGGCCCGGAATCGTACACCGTATTGACCGGAATACCACAGGTCTTCTTGTGATTTGTAAGAATGACACAGCGCATAAAAGCCTGGCTATGCAGTTGAAGGAGCATTCCATAACCAGGAAATATCATGCCATCTGTCATGGCTCTTTCAAAGAAACAATTGGAACCGTAAATGCGCCAATTGGCAGACATCCCGTGGAACGCAAAAAAATGGCAATTAATCACAAAAATGGGAGAGCAGCAGTTACCCACTACAAGGTTCTTAAAAAACTGAAAAATGATTATTCTTATATAGAATGTACGTTAGAAACTGGAAGAACACATCAGATTCGTGTTCATATGGCATCCATTGGACATCCTTTACTGGGGGATGATGTATACGGACCTAAAAATCCTAAAATAAAAGGTTTAGAGGGGCAGACCCTTCACGCAAAAACCTTAGGCTTTGTTCATCCAGACACAAATGAATACGTTGAATTTGACTCTGAACTGCCGGAATATTTTCAAGAGCTGTTAAAGAAGCTTCAATAAAAAATCCCTATTATTATAGAGATTTTTTATTTTGCTTATTTTTTATTGGGTTTCTCACGCAGGGTTACAGCATCCTTAGCTTTCATACGCTGCCATTCATCCACATCTGCATAATGCTTCTTGGTAGTGTTGACATCCTTATGGCCCAAGACATCCGCCACCAGATAAATATCTGATGTCTGCTGGTATAAGGATGTGCCATATGTACTCCGCAGCTTATGAGGTGTAATTTTTTTTAGAGGCGTTGTAATGGAAGCATATTTTTTGACCATATTCTCAACACTGCGGACAGAAATCCGTTTCCGCTGGGAACTTAAAAATAAAGCTTCTTCATGTCCCTCCAGGGGAACAATGTTCTTACGTTCCTCTAAATATTCCAAAAGTGCTTCCCTGGCTTCCTGTCCGAAATAAACATAGGCCTCATAACCGCCTTTTCGTACAATTTTAATGCGGTCATAATCAAAATCCACATCCTTGATATCCAGTCCGACACATTCCGATACACGGATACCTGTCCCAAGCATTAATGTAAGCAAAGCTAAATCCCGTATTTTTGTTTTCTCATGATATGCCTGCTGGTGATTGCTCAGCTTGGTGCCATATTCCACATTATCCAAAAACTGGGCAGTTTCATTTGCGTCCATACGGACAATTGCCTTATCGTGAATTTTGGGCATATCAACAATTAAAGTGGGATTTGCGTGTATTTTCTTATTCTTGTATAAATAGCTGAAGAATACCCTTAAGGAGGCTAATTTACGCTTTAAAGCACGTTCACCATTGGTAAATTGCCGGCCGTCCTTTTCATATACCTTTAAATAGTCCATATATTCTTCAATATCCTCAGATTCCAGCTGGTCAATATAATCCAGAGGAACATCTGCCGGTAATTTATTTCTCAATGCGGGATTGGAATCACATAGAAATTCAAAAAAGGTCTTCAAATCCCTGGCATAGCCTAAACGGGTTCTGGGTGCCTTTGTATATTCAATAGAGCGGAAAAATGCAGATACATATTTCGGAAGCACTTGTAAAATATCACGCATTAAAAGAACATTATGAATTTCTTCCTCCTGATGATAAGTTTTATTTGCCATATTAAGAGTTCCTTTCATTCATTAAGTGTTCATATTATAACTTATAATGTAAAAAATTGCAATATTTTTTCGTTAAACTATGGTTTTGCGAATAATTGCATAAATATAGATTACTGCTTTTCTTTTTACACCTCGGGGATTAATTCATTATTTAAAGCCAGAAGAAATACAAACTTCTGGCTTACGGTGTTTTATTTTAATTCAGCTTGTATGACAATATAGCTGTTCTTTGATATGTATTTGGCACAAGAAAGAATGGTTACGGTTTTTTGGCTGGTCTGATTACAATATTTACTGGTGTTGTTCATATCTGCAAAAAATACTTTTTTAATAATATATTCATCTAATTGGCTTTTTGTCTGAATATAAAGTAAATTACCTTCTTTAACCTCCCTTATCCGGTTCAGGGAATGCCCATACAGTCTGGAGGCATGTCCACATATAATATAATTGCCCCCGTTTTTATATTGCATATTATCTGCCGCAGTTATCAGTTCATACTGCTTTAGATGCTCTGTTCTCTTTGTTCCTGTATACACAATCTTTTCAAGATGAATCTCAGGAATAAATAAAATACAGTCTCCGTTCCATAATTGTTTTTTACCATGTGGCTCATTATCCGCAGACTTTTGTGTATTCTTGATACCGGTCTTTTCGGATGGGGAAACTGGCTGCAGCCGTTCATTTAAATTTGGCAGGTTTTCCTGATCTAGTTTAGCCTCAATTAAATGTATCTGATTTTTTTCCAGCTGTTCATTTTGATAAACCATATTATAATGATATACATAATATAAAACTAAAACTGTAGAAAATACAATAACCAGATATTTTTTATGCTGGGAAGACCTTCGTTTTGCGGTATTCCGTTTTCTTTTATGATGCATCATCATGGAAATCCTTCTTTTCGGGGAGAAATTTCTTTTTATTATATCCATACACAAAAAATCCGACAAAGCATATTATTAGAAGCAGACAGCTTAGCAGACCAAGTTTATAATGCTCTTCAAAGCCAAGCTTTAAAATTGGCGCATTGGTAATATTTAAGGTTATTCTTTCTGGTGACTCCAGCACAAAATGATACTTATTATTGCTGGAGTAATAGCCATTCCTGCATTTTGTTTCGATAAAATAGTACTTGCCATAGGGTAACTGCTCTACTACAATTTTTCCATGCTTATCCGTCTTATATATACCGACTTTCTCTCCCTTATTGCTGTACAAAGTAAATTCAACATTTTTTAAGGCTTTGTTGGTGTCTGCATCGGTTTTGATAATCTGAACGGATGCCTTGGACAATTTGTTTATGAATGTGTTATCCGTAAATTCTATTTCTATATTCTTGTTGTCAGCTGGTGTCACTTCAAAATCATAGGTGCTGGCATCCAAATCATATTGTGGATTTGTCTGTAATTCTTTGAGATAATATGCTCCTTTAGGAAGCTTGGCTGAAAATCTGCCCAACCCATTCTTATCTGTGGTTATATAGCCCACACAGGTGTCTTTTGGAAGCATTTGTCCTGGGGAAAAGGTATAATCAAAATTCTGGTAGATACCAAATACAACATTTTCAAGTGGAACCATATCATAGGTAATACCCTTCTCTCCTATCTTTAAGGATTCGCCTGACTTATGCAGTGTAATGGAGCAATTGTACAATTGGTTGTGTATCGTGGTTTCCAATACTGGCTGCTTTAGAGGATTATAGCTTTTATCATCCGATTCACATATAAAGAAAAATGGCTTGTCATTTATTAAATATTCTTCTGGACAGGAGGTTTCCTTTACATAGTATTTTCCCGGTTCTAAATTAGAATACCCCGCAATTCCGTCTTTATCGGTTGTGGCAGTACCTACTAATTGGTCCTTTTCTGTATATAAGGAAAATTCAACATTTTCCAATGATTTCTCATCGGTCTGGTAGGTTATATATTCTCCATTGCTACAGGTTTCTTTTTTATAACCGGATAATGCTTCACCAAGCTTCAAAATGTGGATACAAAATAATTTTTTTTGATTTTTAACTTCCTTTTGGTATAAATAACAGTTTACGGTATCATCATATTTAAAATTGTCTTTTGATATGGTAATCCTTTCATCCTTTAAGACAAAATCCTTTGGCGCATCAAGTTCCTTTACATAATAATCACCGTAGGGGAGTTTTTCAAATTCTACATATCCCTGTTTGTCTGAAACAGCCTCCCGTATTAATGTGTCCTTTTTCACAAGGCAGCTTCCGTTTGCATTGCAGATATCCTCTTTTGCATATAAGCCAAACCGGACATCCTGAAGGGGAATTTTATGTTTCTGTTCGATATCCTCTTTCTCGCAATAATATTTAAAAAGGCGTATTTGGCATTTTTTAAGAGCATTGTCAATCTGGTAAGTTACTTCGCTATACTTGCGGTTTTTATCCCGGGTAATGGTAAAAGTACATATTTGCGGATTGAGCTGGTATAATTCAGATGCTGCCTCTTCCTTAAAATAGTATTTGCCGGAAATCAGATTATCCACATAAGCCTCTCCGTTTTTGTCGGTTATCAAATCGGCAATTTTTTTATCTTTCGGATAAAAGACCTTTCCTTTTAAAAGAATGTCCTCTTTTGCATATAATCCAAACCGAACGCCTGACAGAGGAATATTTTTATCTACAATAAAGTCATTTTCAGAAAATATAATATTTTCTCCGGATTTCTGTATTTTTAATTTTCCAAGAATAGGTTCGTTTTCAATGTTGAATTTGAAAGAATATTTTTTATCTGTAATCTGAAACTCTGTTCCTTCCCAGTCGTTTATATAATTATTTCCAGGTTTTGCTTCCATAATCTTAAATTTCCCATTTGCATTGTTTGCCCAAAGATATATATTCCCACTTTCATATTGTTGTTTGGCTGTATTATATGTTAAATCCTTATAATATACATACTCTCCTATTCTATCATCATATTGTTGAAGATGGAAAACAGCATCTGAAATAATATCTCCGGTAATACTGTCTTTCTTGTGAAGAACTACTTCACCAATCAGCAGTGAAATTCCAATACTATCCTGTGCATCTTTGTCTTCCGTCAGCAGCCCTCCTGTTTCCTGATATAAATGTCCGGAATCAGAACTCCACCAAAAGCCAGCCAGATACCGGTTAAACATTACCTGTTCAGAAACTTTAACAGTATGAAGCCCCGGAAGCAGCTTATCAGCTGCCAAACAGGGAATTTTCACCCGAAAGCTGGAATTATATGCTGGTGTATCCTCTAATATGAGAAGCGTATCCGATTGTATACCGTTGGCCGCTGCAGTTCTTTTGTATTTCTTTACACCAGAATTATTTTTATTGGTGAGACAATGGATATGTGGAGTAACCAGTCCGTCCTCTTCCAGATAAAAATAGGGCACGGATATCTCTTCAAAGGAAAATTCGGATGTAAAAAAATCTGCGGAACTGGTATACACAGAGGCTTTGCAGCAAAAGTTATAAAATGCCTTTGTTTTTTTCTGTAAATTCCCCGTATCACTTTTAAAAACAATTTTGTTAAAGTCAATTCCATAATTGGATTTTCCTTTGCCATATTTGTATATGAGGGAATGTACCACTATCTGCGTCATATAATAGTCCAGTATTGTATTGCCTGTTGTAAACTTACTGTCTGCCTTTCCCTTCCATTTAGATGCACCATAATAAAAGGCAACTCCCAGCCGGGCTCTTAATGTATTATTAAACAGATTATTCTTTGACGAATATTTGTTGTCAAAGGATATATGCTTCGAGTAATCCACACAATATAAATAATCCTGGGTTCCTTTTGTTCTCTTCACGGAAGTACCATAGTTGTTTCCATCATAAGCAGCAAAACAGATGCACGGGATATCATCACTTATGTAAATATATTCCGAAGACCGGTATGTTTTGGGTAAATTTTTATAGATGCTATCATAGGAATAGTAATCTACTTTTGCTGCAAAAGCCTTTGTATGTGAAAAAATCGTTACATAAAAAATCGCAGTAAAAAAAATAATGCATAAAAATAAAATTCTTTTGTTGTGATTGGTTTGAAACATAATTGTCCTTTCCAAGACATTATGTATGATTGAAGAAATTTAGAGTAAGTTGATTATGTCACAATACCATTTTCTTGTCAAGATGGAAAAAATATAATAATTTCCACCTAGTTCAGCCAATAACAGAATCACAGGGGATTATGGCATTTAAAATATTATTTGCTGATGTGATATACAGGAATCAATAAGTAGCATCCAGTATGAATGGTATCGCTCTTCAGATTATTAATCTCTTTTACTTCCAGTATATAATCTGCATCTCCAACAGATGAGACAGAATACTCTGCTGCAATGGATGACAGGGTATCCCCGGCTTCAATCTCAATTGTAGTGAAAGATTTCTCATATTGGATACTTTCATTTGCCTGAACCAGTTTCATTCCGCCAAAAATAAATATACTTAAAAATACAACCAATACTATTGTTAACATAATTCTATTATTGTTAATTACCTTAGAAAGCATAATCTTTTCCTCCGTTCTTATTCTATCGAATATTTGTTCGGTTTTTGTATAATAGCAAACATCTGTTCTCTTGTCAATAGTTTTATCGAAAATTTGTTCGGAATAAATGTTTGCTTTTTTTGATATCCTGTGTTATTATTTTGTTATGGAAGTTAGGAAATCAAGTTCATATGAACAGAGTTGGTTTTTCTGTTTTTATAACAGATAAAGGAGATGTCATTATGCCAGGTAAGATTAGTGCGAAGCAGCAGGAAATTTTAGATTATATTAAGGATAATATACTTCAGAAGGGATATCCCCCATCAGTCCGGGAAATTTGCGAGGCAGTCAGATTAAAGTCCACTTCGTCTGTCCATTCCCATTTAGAGACATTAGAGAAAAACGGATATATCCGGAGAGACCCTACCAAGCCGCGTACAATAGAGATTTTAGACGACAGCTTCGGTCTTACCAGAAGAGAACTGGTTAATGTACCAATTGTCGGCCAGGTAACTGCAGGTCAACCCATTTTAGCCGTTGAGAATATTGATGGTTATTTTCCTGTACCACCGGAATACCTTCATAATAAGACGACTTTTATGTTGAAGGTAAAAGGTGACAGTATGGTGAATGTAGGAATATTTGATGGTGATTTAATTATGGTGGAACAACAAGCTACTGCCATGAACAATGATATCGTTGTTGCATTGGTTGATGACAGTGCTACAGTTAAGCGTTTTTTCAAGGAAAATGGTTACTATCGTTTGCAGCCAGAGAATGATTTTATGGATCCCATTATCGTAGACCAAGTATCTATTTTAGGTAAAGTTATTGGTTTATTCCGTACCTTTTAAGGTGTATAATTGTACAACTTTATGTATTTTTTTCACTCGTTTATCTTGTACATAGACAGAGCCATACAATTAAGATATTATCATGGAATCTTAATTGTATGGCTCTCTTTTAGCTAATAATGACATCACAGTAAAAACCCTCCCGGTTTTCCTTACAAGATGCATAACGATATCTGACCAGATTTCCTTCATTGAACCGTATGAAATACGCCGAATAATGATACCGTGTTCGCTCCATAAAGCAATTCATTACCTTTATTGCCTGCTCAATGGAAAAGCTGTCCAGCTTAATATCTACAATATAACGGTTGGATTTAATTAAAATACTGTTCTTTGCCACGTTTTCCTGGTCAACCAGAGCAGCACTAAAAATACTCTTTGTCACATCATCTGACAGCAGGTTTATTTTTGCAATATATTCATTCATGATGGAAACCATTTTGTTTTCTCCCTATCTTCTGATTTTGATAGTCAGCCTGATATAGAAATTAGTATACCTCCCGGTCCGGCATTGCATGTAGAATCTGCTTAAATTCATCAAAATGTTCAATAAACAAATCAACTACATCTGGGTCAAAATGCTTTCCCTTCAGTCTTACAATTTCGTTATATGTATCTTCCAATGACCATCCTTCTTTATAATAACGCTGCGACGTCAATGCATCAAATACATCACAGACAGCCATCAGACGGCTTATGTAAGAAATGTCCTCTCCCTTCATTCCAAGGTAGCCGGAACCATCCCAGCGTTCATGGTGCTCCAAGGCTATTGTTTTTGCAATCTGCATAATATCGCCGGGACATTTTGCCAGTAACGCTTCTCCATACAGGACATGATTTTTCATAATTGCATATTCCTCATCCGTGAGCTTATCCGGCTTATCCAATATCTCTTCCGAAATCATCAGCTTACCGATATCGTGCATCATGGAAGCCACGGATAATTTATCCACATATTCTGCTGTAAATCCTGAGGCAGTCCCCAGCACTCTCATATATTCCGCTACTCGCCGGATATGCTCGCCGGTTACCTTTGACTTACTTTCAGAAATTTCAGCGAAAGCAAAAATAAGCTCCTCCTGGCTATGTACCAAATCATTATTTGCCTCAATGGTTTTATTCAGCATTACCATATTGCGGTCTACAATATAATAGGAAAATAAGGTTGTTACCAAAACCAGTACAATGCGAAGAAACACACCATAAACCATGACTTCTACAATATTGTTATAATTTTTATCAATTTCTCCACAGAATACGTAATAACGTAAAAGCATCGTTACTAACACACATATACAATCAATAATGGTAGTAATTATAATCAGCTTGCGGTCACAGTACAATGTGGCTATTAACAGGGGAAGAACCACTAAAACGATAAAATCATAGGAAATGAATGTACTTAGCAAAAACACAACGGCTAAAATACACATAATAACATAGTATTTTATCCATTGCTGTTCCAGATGCAGAACATTAACCAAAACAGAAGGAATTAACAATAACAGTAGACTACTGATAAATATTATAGTAACAGTATATTTATCATAATCATAATAATCCGATACAGTGAACGTCCATAAAGATATTAAAAATAATATCGTAATACGCAGACATTTTGCAGCAACCTTATTTACTTCTAAGTTGTTCTTTCGTATCAATAAATCTCTATCCATGTATCCCCCAACCTGTTTCATGCTTATGAAACATCTTAGTCTATAAACTAAGAAGCCCAAGCTGATTTTATAATTCTGAAATATCAATCACCTTGCCATCCAGCCATATCTTTTCCAAATTATAAAATAAACGCTCCTCTTCATTGAAAATGTGAACTATAATATCATTAAAATCCATTAAAATCCAGTTTGCTGTCTGATATCCCTCAATCTGGCGAGGATGTACATTCATGTCATGCAGCTTTTCCTCTACGCTGTCGGCCAGTGCCTGAACCTGGTTGCGGTTCGTTCCACTTCCAATGATGAAGTAATCTGCCATAACAGAAACCTCTGAAATATCGATAATCCGAATATCCTTTGCCTTTTTATCTTCTAAACCTGCGACTGCGCTTTTGGCTAGTTCTTTACTTGTCATAAAATTCTCCTTCAAATATTAATTTCTGAGTTTACTGTAATATTCGTAAGTTTCTTTTGTAATGGGGTCTACGATAGAGCCCTTTTTTCCTAGATAATGCATACTGTTATGCAAAATGTGCAAGAGACACAAATCCAAATCCATATACGCTTCTTTTCGGATGATGTCCATTTCTGGCAAAATATTCCGGTTAGGCTCAATATAATCTGCAATATAAATAATCTTCTCCAATGTTGTCATTGCCGGTTTTCCTGTGGTATGACAGGCAATGGCAGATAGAATTTCTTTATCTGTTACATCATATTTTTCTTTTGCATATACAGCAGAAAGCTTTGCATGCAAAAGCTCCGGATTCTGGTATTCACACTCTGAAATAAAAATCTTATGCTTTTTGCATTTGGCAATTTTTTTATCATTCGGAACATATTTTGCACAATCGTGCAACAGACCCGCTATCAAAGCTTTCTCACAGTCTATACCATAGATAAAAGCCATAGTTCCTGCGGTATATTCTACACCTAAGGAATGTTCAAAACGTTTCGAAGGAAGCTTTTCTTTTAGCTTCTCTCTCATTAGTAATCGTTCCATACAAAAAACTCCTGTTACTATCAATCAACTATTGTCTATTATATCAAAAAGAGTATATAATTTCAATGAAACCGTACATTTTTTAAGCAAATGATTCCTTAATTATAGAGCTGATATTGCATGATATATTCAAGCACCCCATTTGGAAGCATTAAATCCTGTGCATACTGAGAATTCGGCTGTTTGTCGCCGTTTTTGATTTTGTCACGGATTTCACTGGAAGAACAGGGAATTTCTGGACAATCAATCAGATAGAAGAAGCTGCCTCCAAACATTTTATTCAGCCTGTCAATCTGCAAATGCATTTCCGCTACGGTTTTTTTATTACGTGTAGCTGCAAGGATTTTCGCATTTTTTACGATAATTTCCGGGTGCATCCAGTTTTCAAAATAAGACAGGGAGTCTGCTCCCATGATAAAATAAAATTCATGGTGGGAAAATTGCTGCGTTAACAACTCCAATGTCTCATAGGTATATGTTTTCCCCTCTCTGTTCAGTTCAAAATCGGATGCTTTAAAAAACGGATAATCTTGTATTGCCAGTCTAATCATGGCAAGTCGTTTTTCTCCGGAGACCAATGCCTGATTTGACTTATAGGCTGGTATATGATTGGGCATAAACCAGATTTCATTCAGATGAAATTGTTCATAGGCTGCTCTTGCAATTGCAATATGCCCAAGATGAATGGGATTAAAGGTTCCTCCCATAATACCGATTGCTGCCATGAATGCCTCCTAAATGTATATGATATGTTCTATTCTTCCCTATTTGTTGACATAATATAATTATTGTAAATTTATTTAGGCAATTCGATTTTAGGGTTTTCCTTTTTCCGTCGATAAAGTACAATTTTTTTCCCGATTACCTGTACGACTTGTGCCCTGGTGCGAGCTGCAACCGTTTCTGCAATGGTCTTTGGCTCATCCATACAGTTTTTTAATACACCAATTTTAATCAGTTCTCTTTTTTCAATTGCTTCGTCTACGGAAGCTACAAGCTCTGGTGTAACACCAGATTTTCCCACATTGATAATGGGTTCCATTGTCATTGCCAGACCTTTTAAATATGCTCTTTGCTTGCTTGTCATTGTTATTCTCCTTCCATACCGCACTCACGCACCTCAATTTCGCTTTGCTCCATTTCGGTGTTCGTTGTATTCTCATACCGCACTTCACGCACCTCAATTCCGCTTTGCTCCATTTCGGTGTTCGTTACACTCACATAGCCTTCAAGAAATGTACCTGCCTGCAAGCAGTCAGTACATTTCCTTTGAAGGCTGCGTTCGTGCTAATTATTCATAATAATCGAACTCTAGGTAGTACATCCGTACCACATCCCCCTCTTCGATTCCCTTTGCTTTTAATTCATCAATAATTCCGTTTTCCTTCAGGAATCGCTGGAAAAAGTCAAAGCCTTTTTCAGAGTCCAGATTTGTATAACCAAGCATTTTTTCAATCTTTGGGCCTTCTACAATAAATGTATGTTCATCTTTCGGGTCGATTTCCACTGTATATGGGTCATTGGAGAAGTCAAAGGTTGGAACAAATTCCGGTTCAAATTCCACAATTTCCTGTGGTGCATTTTTAACCAGCTCATAGACATGCCATAACAGTTCTTTAACACCTTCTCCTGAAACGGCAGAAATCGGAAATACTTCTATGCCCTGTGGCTCAAATTCTTCCTTTAGCATAGCTATAACTGTTTCTCTTTCCATTTCGTTCATGACATCCATTTTATTGGCTGCAATTACCATTGACCGTTCTGAAATCTCAATATTATATTTTTTAAGCTCCTCCATAATAGCATATACATCATTAATCGGGTCTCTCCCCTCTACAGATGCTCCGTCAATAATATGGAGAAGTACCTTTGTTCGTTCTATATGGCGCAAAAATTGGAGTCCCAGTCCAATGCCCTCACTTGCACCTTCAATGATACCGGGAATGTCTGCAATAACAAAACCGGCACCCTCCGAAAGGTCAACTACTCCCAGATTGGGATTTAACGTAGTAAAGTGATAATTTGCAATCTTTGGCTTTGCATTGGTAACTCTTGACAAAAAGGTAGATTTTCCCACATTCGGAAATCCCACAAGCCCCACATCCGCAATCACCTTTAATTCTAAGGTTACATACAGCTCCTGCGCCGGTTGTCCCGGTTGGGCATATTTTGGTGCCTGCATGGTAGAGGTTGCATAGTGCATATTTCCATTACCACCATGACCGCCCTTTAATATTATAACCGGTTCCGTTTTATTGGACATATCCATAATGACCTTACCGGTCTCGAAATCCTTAATTACCGTTCCTGGTGGCACCTTACAGATAACATCGGCACCATTCGCACCATGCTGTCTTTTTTTACCGCCTTCTTTTCCATCCTCTGCACAGTATTTCCGTACATTTCGAAAATCATTTAATGTATTAAGACCTTCATCCACTACAAAGATGACATCTCCGCCATCTCCGCCGTCTCCGCCATCTGGACCACCTGCTGGTACATAAAGCTCACGGCGGAAGCTTACATGTCCATCACCGCCTTTTCCAGAACGGATGAAAACCTTTGCTCTATCTGCAAACATATTCTATCTCCTAACTTCAAAACATTCTAAATCTTTGCCATGCGCCATGCAACCTCGATTTCGCTTGCTTCATCTGCTTTGCATACCTTCTTACTAAACTCACTAACGTTCACTAAGTACTCAGGCATCGGTCACGGCTTTTATTTACCAGCGCCATGCAACCTCGATTCCGCTTTGCTCCATCTCGGTCACGGCTTTCGCCGTATATAAAATCTTAGAAATATGATTTACTGGGAGCAAGCTCCCGCAATCATATTTCTAAAATTTTATGCATGGCTCAATACTTACGTGAAAAAAAGGCTGGAGCAAAACTCCAGCCTAAAGTTACATGTATCTTATTCGTTAACAGATACCGGATAGATAGAAACCTGCTTCTTATCTCTTCCCTTTCTCTCATAGCGAACAACGCCGTCTACTAATGCAAATAAGGTATCATCTTTACCTCTGCCTACGTTAGTACCTGGATGAATCTTAGTACCGCGCTGTCTGTATAAAATATTACCAGCTTTAACGAACTGACCATCTGCCCTCTTCGCACCAAGTCTTTTAGATTCAGAGTCTCTACCATTCTTAGTAGAACCCATACCTTTTTTATGAGCGAATAACTGAAGGTTAAGTTTTAACATGTTTTACACCTCCTGATTCAAAATTACAATGTACTTTTTACCATACTTCTGTTCAATTGTAGTAATTCCAAGCAGAAAGGATTGAAATAATAATTCTGCTTCCCTGCTTGGCATGCTTTTCAAAATGACATTCTGGAAGTTAATCTTGCTGCTACCGTTTAACTCCTTTTCATCCTTTGTAAAGCTTTCCAGGGAATTTACCAGATTAATATACAATATAGACACTGCACTACAAACAATATCTTTTCCCTTTTTGCCAAATTCGGCATGTCCCTCTAACTGGACACCAACTATCTCTTCTTTTTTGTTAAAAACAGTTACCGTTATCATAGTTTTAATTAAGCGTTGATTGCTTTAATCTCAACCTTTGTAAATGGCTGTCTATGACCCTGCTTTTTGTGATAGCCGGTTTTTCTCTTATACTTGTAAACAACAACCTTCTTGCCCTTACCGTCGCCGATTACGTTAGCGCTAACGCTTGAGTTCGCTACGTCCTCGCCACATAAGAAGCCATTGTCGTTGCTAATAGCAATAACATCAAATTTTACTTCAGAACCAGCTTCTGCATTAAGCTTCTCTACTTTAATGATATCACCTTCAGCTACCTTGTACTGCTTGCCACCTGTTGCAATAATTGCGTACATACGGTTACCTCCTATTATCATTACTCGCCAAGTACGGTGGTGTCTTATATCAAACTGTTACCAGCAAATGGACACACTTCTACCTCCTTGTGCGGCACACTAGAATATATTAACAAATAGGTGAAAAGTTGTCAATCTTTTTTTCATGAATTTATATCATAAATCAGATAACTTATATAGACAAGTCAATGCTTCCACCCTCAGCCACAACCGGCATCTCCGCTGCTTGTACCGGTATCTCGGCTCCGGAAATTTCCAGAGAGACTCCCTCAACGCTGCAATTTCCTCTGGAAGCTTCTTCTTTTTCTTTTTGCAGCTTATTGAATACAGCCTTGAGATAGTTCATATCCGCTTCTATAATCTCCCGGAGTTCCTTTGCCCGGTGCTTTTTTTTAAGAAGCGCCAGGTCATCATCATCCATATCCCGGTGTACACTTCCGATAAGTTCATCTGTAGTCTGCTCCATGGTCTCTTTCATCGTTTCTTCCATGAGATTCTGTAATTCTTTCATTAATTTTCTTAATTCTTCTTCATTTATTTCGGGAGCTTTTTCTTCCTTTGTATCTTTCAAGTCAGAAACCCCATTTTCCTCTGTTTCGTCCTGACAGGAACCATGCTGTTTTGCATATTCCTCCTCCTGCAGGTGTTTCAGCTTCTTCCGGGCTGTCCGTTCCAGCTTTTTTGCATGAACGATTGCCAGCTCCACTTCTCTCTCATCAAATTTGCCGGTTTTGAGTTTTCGATATAGTACGCCGATATTAGACTGTGCAGTTGCAAGTGCTCTGCCAGCACTTTCCGATGTCTTTGACATTAAAATCTTAGATGAAATATATTTGAAATTATATTGCAGACGTTTCGTTTTTTTCTTGGCAGACTTCTTAATCCGGATTGTACCTGCTACGCTTCCGTCCGGATTTTTGATTGTATATTCTTTTACATCATAAATATTTGAATAAAATCCTATAGCCATGCTATCATCCTCCTTGATAATAGGCTGTCTCTTATGCCTTACTGCGGTAACTCCTTTTACCGTTTAAACATACTTATATTTATTATATCGGCAGCATGGTTAACAAAATTTATTTAAAATATAAAACAATCATACAAACTAAGCAATTTTAAATCACCTCATGCAAAGGTCTCCTGGTTTTCTTTCTGGTTAATTCAAATACATCTAATTTCGTTACCTCTATAAAATATCCAGGTACTTTATCTTTTTTTAATCCCTGCTCTAAGCAATGAATAACCTGTGTCTTATCCTCTTCCTTTTCCATATTAATAAAATCAACCATGATAATGCCGGACAGATTCCGTAACCGGAGCTGCCTTGTAATCTCTGATGCAGCTTCCAGATTTAATTTCAGTATATGGGCATTCTTATTTTTCCTGCCAATGGATTTACCGGAATTTACATCAATGACCACCATTGCTTCCGTTGGCTCAATCATTAAAAAGCCTCCGGATTTAAGCCAGACCTTTTTATTCAGGATTCTTGAAAGCTCGGTTTCTAGTCCCAACAGCTTATAAAGAGGATAGGCTTCTTCGTAAAATACAGCCTTTGAGACAAAACCGGAAAGCCTTTTATATATCTCCGGCAAATCTGTTTTTATCTCGTCAAGCCTTGAAACGCCATATTCCTCCAAAAGGGCAAGCCACTCTTCTTTTCCTTTTTTCAGCAGACCTGTATTGCGCCCGTACCGGGCTTTATGGATGATTTCATCAAATTCCTGCATAAACTGGATGATTTCAGCGGAAATCAGGGCAGAATCAGCATGTTCAGATGCTGTACGGAATACAAGTCCATAGGAATCTTCCGATTGTGCCATATGCTCTGTGGCAAGCTGTTTTAATTCATTAATCCGCTGTTTATCTTTAATTTTTTTGGAAATGCCAGCCTTTCTCTCTGATAAATCCATTACAACATAATTACCGGATAAATGGATATTACCGGTAACCCGTGCCTGCTTCATTTTCTGTGGTTCCTGCTCCACCTGAACGAGAACCATGTCATTTTCCGCAATGGAAGAAAGTCCCTTTGGCAGCCTGCGGTTCAGCACCAGGGCAGGCTTATCGTCAAGGGGTAAATACCCCACGTTCCCTTTATCCAGCCGGATAAAGGCAGACTGGATGTTTTTTACAACCTTTTCCACGCGTCCGATATAAATGTCTCCAATCTGCAATGAATTATCCTTCATCAGAGGATGGCATTCTACTAAAATATCTTCTTCATATATCAGAAGGAAGGTCTGATGGTTCCATTCTGTAATAATTGCCTTGTTCATAATATTTCTCCGTTTCCATGCATGGTATGGATTGATTTTTATGAAAATCTTAGCACAACCATTTTGAAAAAACAAGAAAGGGGTTCCTATAGATTCATATAAGTTTAAATTCTATACACTAATATATCCTTGACCCACTCTTAAGCAGGGACACCAGTTTTCCATCTTCATTTTTCATATAGGTTTCTATACGGTGTATTTTGTAATCAAATCGCTTATACTCGCAGCCGATTTCCCGACAGACTGTCTGTATCACAAGCTCTGGTTTCAAGTTATATTCGCTTCCCGTAGCAAGCAGCATATAGAGCTTGTCCTCTTCTGTTACATTCTCTACATATCGGTTTTGCAGGGCATAGCTTTCCACCGAAAGTTTCAAAATTCCCGGCCTAATATCTTCAATCTTCTCATTTTTCTTTGTTTTCTTAAGGATTTCTATGTGTTCTCTCTCCAGTAAATGCGGCGCAAAAGAGAGCATTTGCTCTTTTACTTCTGCTGGAACCGTATCTAATATGGTAATGACATAGTCAGAAGCAGCCACAATGGACATGGCGTTCTTTGCGTTATCCGGAAGCAGTACTGCATCTTTTACCTCCATTTCCGCCGCCATCTGTTCATTTAAGCGTCTGACAAACTCGTCTGAAGATACTAAACTATTAAATTCCGCATCAAAATATTCCCCTTCACTGGTAACTCCCAATGCCAGCGGTGCGGCAAAGGACATGAGCTGGTGTGGACTGAAGCCATTTGAATAGGCAATATCCAGTCCGGCGCGCTTTACCGCTTTTTGAAAATAACGCATGACATCCAGGTGTCCGATAAACCTCAGATACTCTGACTTGGTATATTTAATTCTTACCTTCAAAGCATACACCTCCTCCGAATTTAGCAGCCCCGCAGCCGGAGCACTTTTCACGGCAGTTTGGCGTGACAATTCCCTGTTTTGCCTTTTCCCATTCGGAGGCAAGGAAACGCTTTGTCACACCGATATCAATAAAATCCCAAGGCAGAATCTCATCCGTATCCCGTTCCCTTGTAGTGTAAAAGGCCATAGAAATATCATTCTTTTCAAAGGCTGCCATCCATTTATCATTATCAAAAAATTCTGTCCAGGCATCAAAGATACAGCCACTCTTATAGGCATCATAAATGACCTTGGAAAGCTTTCTGTCTCCTCTTGCAAATACACCTTCCAGGGCGGATATATCCGGTTCATGATAGGTAAATTTCATGGATTTAAAGTTAAGCTGTTTCCGAAAGGTATCCTTTACATGATGGGCGCGCTCCCTATAGCTTTCAGGGTCTAGCATTGGTGCCCACTGAAAGGGCGTAAATGGCTTAGGTACAAAAAAGGATGCAGATGCTGTAATAGACACTTTTCCGTTTCGATCTTCCTTTGGGATTGTGTAATATGCCTCTGCCACGGTTTCGCAGAGCTTTGGAATCCCTTCTGCGTCTTCAGCTGTCTCGGTAGGTAGGCCTAACATAAAATAAAATTTTACCTTGTTCCAGCCGCCTTTAAACGCCTGCATGGCACCATTTAAAATGACCTCTTCCGTCAGCCCCTTGTTAATGACATCCCGAAGCCGCTGGGTTCCAGCCTCTGGTGCAAAGGTCAGGGAGCTTTTCCGGATATCCTGCACTTTTTTCATCCCATCCAGTGAAAATGCATCAATCCGAAGAGAGGGAAGAGAAATATTCACATCATTATTGCCAATCTCATCAATCAGAAAATAGGTAAGCTCTTTTAAGCATTCATAATCAGAGGAGCTTAGGGAGCTTAAGGAAATTTCCTCATGTCCGGTCGACTGAATCATTTCTTTTGCATAATACTTTAAGGTCTCTAAATTCTTCTGCCTTGTGGGACGGTAAATCATGCCTGCCTGACAGAAACGGCAGCCCCGGATGCAGCCCCTCATAATCTCAAGGGTTACACGGTCCTGGGTCGCTTTGATATACGGCACCAGCGGCTTTGTAGGATATGGCGCTTTGTCAAAATCCAGCACTATCTCCTTTGTGATTTTTCGGGGAATGTCATCCTTGACTGGTTCAAAGGATGCAATTGTTCCATCTGCCTTGTAGGTTACCTCATACATGGAAGGTACATACATTCCCGGTATCTTGGAAATCTGATAAAGCATTTCCTCTCTGGAGGCTCCCTGCTGTCTCAGCTTTTTATATAATTCAAATACATCATGATAACGTGTTTCCCCTTCGCCAATATAAAATACATCAAAAAAATTAGCAATCGGTTCTGGATTATAGCTGCATGGTCCACCGCCAAATACAATCGGATCTTCTAATGTACGTTCTTTTGCCCAGATTGGAATACCAGAAAGCTCCAAAATCTGCAAAATATTAGTATAACACATCTCATATTGGAGTGTAATGCCCAGAAAATCAAACTTCTTAATCGGTGTCTGAGTTTCCAGCGAGAATAATGGAATGTTCTGTTCCCGCATGATTTTATCTAAATCCGGCCACGGAGAATACACACGTTCACAATACGCATCCTCTCTTTTATTAATTGTATCATAGATAATCTGGATTCCCAGATGACTCATGCCAATCTCGTATACATCCGGAAAACACATACAAAACCGAATATCTATATCCTCCGGATTCTTTTTTACCATATTTACTTCATTTCCAATATATCGTGCCGGTTTTTCAATTTCCATCAGAATTTCATCTGAAAGTGCTAATTTTGCCATAGTTACTCCTTTAGTTCAGTTTTAATATTTTTAAGAATATTATCCTGTTACTCACCCACATTTATATAGGTTTTGGTAAAATCCTTTACCTCTTCATAAGCCTTTCTCATATAGCGCATTGCCTGCTTTACAGCCGGCTCTTCTTCCTCTAACTTCGTTATCTGGGTATGCATGTCATTCCATGCCATAACCGCACCTTTTTTTACATCCTGTCCTCCGTAAAGATAGCAGGAAAATAACATGACACAGAGCAGAAACAATAATATCTTTCCTTTAAAGGGAAATGTCCAGGAAGTGCCACCACTCGTATCCCCCTGGACTCTATCATATTCATAATAACCGTATTTATAGGAATTGTCTATATTTTTTCCCTGAATTTCCTGTGTATTCATAGCATGCTGGCGTCTTAAATCTTCTCTTACCTCAGAATACATCTCGTTCAATTGGTACGCTCCAAAAGCTTGTTTACCACATTATATGATACGGTAGGGAAATTATATTCCTGTCATGCTGTGTTAATTTCCAATAGGGCTTATAAATAGAAAAGCCCTGTTCATGACAGAGCTAAACTATATCATATCCATTGAATTTCCCAGTCAATTAATTTTTAAAGCTGTGAATTGGTGCAGGAATCCGTCCTCCACGGTTGATAAACGCATCACAGCTGTATTCATTCACCTTCATGATTGGTGCATAGCCAAGAAGCCCTCCAAATTCAAGGGTTTCACCAGCTTTCTTGCCGACAGCAGGAATGATACGGACTGCCGTTGTTTTCTGGTTCACCATACCAATTGCCATTTCGTCTGCAATGATACCGGAAATTGTGGTTGCTTTGGTATTTCCCGGAATTGCAATCATGTCAAGACCTACCGAACAGACGCAGGTCATTGCCTCTAATTTCTCTAAGGTAAGGGCACCACAGGTTGCCGCATCAATCATTCTCTGGTCTTCTGAAACCGGAATAAATGCACCACTAAGACCACCTACATAAGAAGATGCCATAACACCGCCCTTCTTTACCTGGTCATTTAATAAAGCAAGGGCTGCCGTTGTACCGGGTGCACCTGCATATTCCAGACCGATTTCTTCCAAAATCTCCCCTACACTGTCGCCAACCGCCGGTGTCGGGGCAAGAGATAAATCAATAATTCCAAAAGGTACACCGAGGCGCTTAGAAGCTTCCTTTGCAACTAACTGCCCAACACGGGTTACCTTAAAGGCTGTTTTCTTAATGGTTTCACAGAGCATCTCGAAATTCTCTCCCCGGACCTGCTCTAGTGCACGTTTTACAACGCCCGGACCGGATACACCTACATTGATGATACGGTCTGCCTCTGTCACACCGTGGAAGGCTCCAGCCATAAATGGGTTATCATCCGGAGCATTACAAAATACTACAAACTTAGCAGGTCCAATACAATCTCTATCCGCAGTAAGCTCAGCACTTTCCTTTACTATTTCACCAATCAGTTTCACAGCATCCATATTGATACCGGTTTTGGTAGAACCTACATTTACACTGCTGCAGACATATTCTGTAACATTAAGCGCCTCCGGGATAGAACGAATCAGCATTTCATCATACTGGGTCATTCCCTTGGAAACCAGCGCCGAATAACCGCCGATAAAATTAACTCCCACCTTCTTTGCTGCTTCATCCAGGGTTTTTGCAATTTCCACATAATCCGTACTGGACTTACAGCAGGCACTGCCAACCATTGCAATTGGAGTCAGAGAGATTCTTTTATTTACGATTGGAATACCAAATTCCATCTCTAAATCTTTACCAACCTTCACCAAATCCTTTGCAGATGTGGTAATCTTCTCATATACCTTATTACAGGTAGTCTTTAAATCCTCTGAAATACAGTCCAATAAAGAAATCCCCATGGTAATTGTGCGAACATCGAGATTTTCTTCATGAATCATTGCATTCGTTTCCATTACTTCATTCATATTAATCATAGCTTTATCCTCTTACTTTTTCTATTATAATCTGTGCATCATGTCAAAGATTTCTTCCTGTTGCAGGGTAATGTTGACACCAATCTCATCGCCAATCTGCTTAAGCTCAGAAGCAATGGTTGCAAAATCTTTATTGGAATCCTGAATATTTACAATCATAATCATGTTAAACCAGTCCTGTACGATGGTCTGTGCAATATCCAGAATATTAATCTGGTTGCCTGCAAGGTATTTGCACACGTTAAAAATAATACCTACTTTGTCTTTTCCTACTACTGAAATTACTGTTTTTTTCATAATCCTATACTCCTTTTTTCGATGGTTTCTTACCATTCTATATTTATATTCACTATGCGATATCGCTAATCCGGATTTTTTTACACCTGTCAGCATTCAATCAACGTGGAGCATTGCTCCCTGCTTGCCACCATCATATTAAAATCTCTGTAATCATTGCTGTAGGCATTGCCAAAAAGCTCTGCCTTTACTGCCTCAAAGGCAAGCTCCGGATAATTATTTTCCTTGCTCAAATGTCCCAGGTAAATTCCTTTTATATGGTCATTTAAGAGGGCTCTTACAAGCTGTCCGCCCCGCTCGTTGGATAGATGTCCTCTCTTGCTTAAAATGCGCTGCTTTAACGGATAGGGATAGGGTCCCACCTCCAGCATGCGGACGTCATGATTTGCCTCAATCAGCATAGCATCCGCTCCAGAAAGGGCATCTACAATATGTTCATTGAAATCACCTAAATCCGTTGCAACAGAGACCTTCTTATTGCCGTCTGTCAGTGTATAGCATACAGGGTCTGCCGCATCATGCCAGGTACTGACGGGCTTCACCCACAAATCTTCAATCTGAAAGCTTTCCTCCGGTTCAATGCCATGGAACAGGCCGTAATCCACTTTACCCAGATTCTTATACCGGCTCACTGCTTCCAGGGTTTTACTGGTGCCATAGACGGGAATCCCATATTTGCGAAGAAAAACACCGAGACCTGCAATATGGTCAGAATGTTCATGGGTAATCAGAATGGCATCCAGCTCTTCCGGTTTAATGGAAAGATTGTGAAGTCCTTCGGTTATTTTTTTTGCGCTGACGCCCACATCAATCAATATATGGGTATTATCGGAACCCACATATATGGAATTACCACTGCTTCCGCTATATAAACTGCAAAGTCTCATTTCTGTATCTCCTGTATTCCGTATGGAAGCTGCCATACATATTCTCTTACGTTTATTCAAAAATGGTCCACCGGAGCATTTTTTCATATGCTCGGCAACTCAAACGAAAGTATTATACCATACGTTGGATTATTGTTTCAATAGCCAATCCTGCGTCATACCTTGCTTTCGCTTTTATTTTTTCTGTCCATGGCAAAATAAGCGTTAACCCGGGGTTCCACTTTATGTTCCACAAATACCCGTATGCTTTCCGGCAACTTATTGGTTAGGTCAATTGTGTTTCCGGCAATAACCGCATCTCCGTAAATTACCTGTTCCACGATTGCCCGCATGTCAGGATACTCCTGGCACTCGATTCCGATACGGTCACCTAAAAGGAAAAATTTAATCAGCCGGCTGAAGCCTGCTGCCGGAAAAACAATATCCAGCATAATAACCAGATGTCCGTCTTCATCCGTTGACGGATATGCCTTTACAGCAAGCTCTTTTTCATCCTGCCCGATTGTTATAGTCTGGTGACGGTACTCGCAATAACCTGCCTCTATAATAAGGCGCTCTCTTTTTTTGGCATCCCTTTTATTCCGTTCCTTATAAAAGCACAGCCTGATAAAATTTTCTTCCTTTCGGAAGGCGATATCGGTAACAACAAAAGGAGGGCACTGGTACATTCCCTGAAGCATATACGGAAACAGTTTAATCGCAGCCTGGTCAATATGCAGACGTTTTCCATCAAAATATGAAAATGTATTCTGCAGCTTTTCCCTTTCCAGTTCCATCCGTTTTTTCTGTTTCAGGGCGTAAAGTATAAGGGGGGCTTCCTTTGTTTCTCCTGGAAACCGCCAGCCCTTACAAAATGCCTGAAATTCCTGCATCAGCTTATGATGTGCCCCCAGCTCCTTTACTCTTAATTCCGGCTTATAAAGTCTGTTATCCGTTATACACTCTATAATATTTTTGACCAGTACGGAATCCGGAAACATTCTGTTGCTGTGGGCATTGGTTGCCACTACCAGTTTGTGTTTTTCATCAATGATAACGTGCTGTCCATACATTCCACTCAACATATAGAGACCTTTTGGCAGATGCCAGAGCTGGTAACCGTAACCGGTAGCAAGGGCATCCGCATCCTGTGGTATGTTGCTGTCCTTCATCCTGCGGATATAGGATGGCGAAATCAGCTGTTTCCCATGAAATGCTCCGTCATTTGCGAGAAACATGCCGATTTTCAGCATTCCTTCCAGGGAAATATGAAGCCCCCAGCCGCCCCGTTCAATTCCCATAGGACATAACTCCCATTTAATGTGGTTTATTCCCAGTGGGGAAAAGAATCGTTTCTTTAAGTATTCTGTTACACTCTTTCCGGTAGCCTTTGTAAGAATGGCTGATAACATATACGTATTCATGCTATTATATACAAACCGGGTTCCCGGTTCATCCTGGCAGTCTGTCAGTAAAAATGCCTTTACCCAGTTTGTTTCTACAACGGATGTGGTTTCATTGCATTTTGTTCCAGATGTCATGGTAAGCAGATGTTTTACTGTCATCTGTCTTACATATTTCGGTGTCAACATGGTTTCATACTCTGGGAAAAAGGATAAAACTGTATCATCCTCCGTTAATAAACCATCAGACATTGCAAACATAATTCCGATTGCAACTACCGTTTTACAGGTAGAATTTGTAATATGCGGAAGCTCTGCGCTATAGGGTGGACGATAACCAGACAAAATGACATTCTCACCTCTTGCGACAGCAAAACCGTCAAGGGCGCAAAGTCTGTCAGACACAAGTCTTCTTAAAAGATTAGACAATCTTCCTGCATTTATCCCAAGAAAAAATGTATCTTTCTTTTCCAAAGGAACTTCCATTACATCCTCTATTTCATGAAATTCCAGTTTTGGATATTCCGACAATTCTGTGTCCTGAAAATTGCTGAAAAGTTTTGATATATAATTAATTCCATAAAACTGTCTCGGTATATTCATATAAAAACTCCCTTCCATATATTACCTAGATTAGACAATTGCGAAACTCTTTATTTCCGCAGGCAACGAGCCAAGCAGCCATGCTTGCATGGCTATTTGACTTCAAAATGTGAGTTGTGCAAACGGTCCGGAAAACATATTTGTTACATTTTTACAACGTGCGGTTTCAAAAATTAAGAGACTGCATATAGGTTTCCTGAAACATATCAAGGTCTGCCAGTTCAAAGCTGACTGTACGCTTTTTTATTGCTTCATACTCTGAAATAATCTTCTGCTGCTCTCCCTGGTCTGCCACCAGTAATTTTTTAGCTCCTTCTAAAGAGGAATTGCCGCTAATCCTGATTTTACCGGTAAATTCCTTTGGCAGCATTTTCACGGTAAACGCATCTCTGATATCCATATTAAAACCAAGCCCGCCGCTGATATACACATTTGCTATTTTATCAGCCGTTACATCCGCTTTTTTTAAAAGGCACTGGATTCCGGCATATATAGCACCCTTTGCAAGCTGGAAATCCCGTATATTATCCTGTTTAATGACAAATTCTTTATCAATTTCAATCCCTTTATCAAAATACGGTTTTGCAATTCTTCCGGTAGTATCCACCAGCCGCCTTTTAACGCAGTTTGCAATTGCTTTCATACTTTCACTTCCATAAGCAGCCC
>ULOF01036512.1_pt1 | contig 26908 bp, 27 predicted proteins | sample 1952371 | NCBI WGS metagenome assembly ULOF01 (sample SAMEA4835597, study PRJEB28245) | human gut metagenome | biome: gut microbiome; material: fecal sample | place: Denmark | collected 2008 | reverse complement strand
GGCGTCAGAGTATCTACGGACGTTTTGAAAGCACTTGAGGCAAAGTACGGCGCAATCATTCAAAGGCTCACGGATGAGATATTCGCAATCACGGGCGAGCCTTTCAACATAGCATCTCCCAAGCAACTCGGAGAAGTGCTTTTCGACAAACTCGGATTGCCGCACGGCAAGAAAACCAAGACGGGTTATTCCGTCAGCGAGGACGTGCTTTCAAACCTTGCAGACAAGCACCCGATAGTCAATCTCGTGCTCGAATATCGCCACTACGCAAAACTTCAATCCACCTACGTCGTGGGTCTTCAACCGCTCGTCAACAGGGGCAGAATTCACACCGAATTTAACCAATGCATAACGCAGACGGGCAGACTTTCGTCAACCAATCCCAATCTTCAGAATATCCCTGCAAGAAGCGACGAGGCAAAGGACATAAAGAGTGCGTTTATCGCAAGCGACGGTTGCGTACTCGTGAGCGCGGACTATTCTCAAATCGAACTTCGCTTGCTTGCTCATATGAGCGGCGACGAGCAACTCATCGAGGCGTTCAATCACGACAACGATATCCACGCAATCACCGCTTCGCAAATCCTCGGCATCCCTGTGAGCGAGGTTTCGCCTGCGCAAAGGCGTGACGCAAAAGCCGTCAACTTCGGCATAATTTACGGCATCAGCGGCTTCGGACTTGCCGAAAACCTGTCCATACCGCAATACAAGGCGAGGGAGTTCATTCAAAACTATTTCGTTATGCACCCAAAGGTGCGCGAGTTTATGGACGGATGCATCGCCGATGCGCGCGAGAGAGGATATTCTCTGACGATGACGGGCAGACGTCGCAATCTTTCCGACATCAACGCTTCCAACTATATGGTGCGCTCTGCGGCAGAGCGTATGGCGATGAACACGCCCTTGCAAGGCTCTGCGGCGGACATAATCAAAATCGCAATGATAAACGTCGAAAATCGCCTCAAAGGTATGAAATCCAAGATGATTCTTCAAATCCACGACGAACTTATCATCGACGCGGCAAAGGACGAGGAAGAAGAAGTCAAAAAGATTCTCTCTTACGAAATGGAAAACGCCGTTCGCCTATCCGTACCGCTCGTAGCGGAGGCAAAAGTGGCGGAAAACTGGGGTGAACTCAAATGAGAATCGCGATAATCGGCGGAATAGGCTCGGGCAAAAGCGAGGTCATGAAGATAGCAAAGGAAAGGGGTTTTTTCTGCCTTAGCGCAGACGAAATCAATTCCGAACTTCTCAAAACGCCGACTTATATCCAAAAAATCGCGGCGGCATTCCCGAACGCAGTCAAAGACGGCGAGGTGGACAGAAAAGCGCTTGCCGCCATAGTTTTCGGCGACGAGAGCGCGCGAGCGAAACTCAATTCAATAGCGCATCCAGAAATTATGCGCAGAATCGCAGAGTGCAACGAGAGTCCGCTTGCGGTTGAACTGCCTTTATTCGTAGAGGGCGGCGACGAGGCGTTTGACGAAATCGTGTACGTCAAAGCCCCGATTCTCAAGAGAATCGCGCGTTTGAGAAAGGGCAGGGGAATGAGCGCAAAGCAAGCGATAGCGCGCATAAAATCTCAAGTCCCGTCATCCGTATTGCGCGCAAAATCCACAATCGTGATAAACAATTCCAAATCGCTTGCGTTGCTATCCAAAAACACAAACAAAGCGTTTGACGCCATATTTAACACATACAAACAAACCAACAAACGATAATTCTCAAAAAAAAACACTTTATAAGACAAAAACTCTATGCTACAATAAAAAAGTAAATAAGTTAATCAAATCCGCTTGCGGATAAGGAAGGAGAAAATTATGATAAACGGCAAAACCATCGTCATCACCGGCTCAAACAGCGGTATAGGTCTTGAAACGCTCAAACTGCTTGCAAACGGCAGCAACAAGATTTTGGCGGTTGACTTGCGCACGGACAGAATCGAGGCGCTCAATTTGAAAAACGTATTCCCGATGGTGTGCGACGTGTCCACCAAAGAGAACGTCGATTCCATTTTTGCGGCCGCAACCGAAAAACTCGGCTCGATTGACATCTTCTTTGCAAACGCAGGTTTTCCGTACTACGAAACGATGGACTACGTCAACTGGGAGCGCATCGAGGACATCTTCAAAGTCAACGTGTATTCCCCCATCTACACCTATCAAAAATACGTCGAATATCTCGGCGGCAAGCAAGGTCAAATGGCAATCACGGTTTCTGCAATCGGAAAACTCGCAATGCCCGGCTACACGCTCTACAGCGCGAGCAAATTTGCAATGCAAGGCTTCCAACAAGGTCTTCGCTACGAACTTCCTAGCAACGTATCTCTCACTTGCCTCTATCCGATAGCAACCGACACGGGCTTCTTCAAGAAGGCAGTCGAAGGTCAAGAGGGCAAAGTCATTCGCGAGCGTCCGTTCCCCGTCCAAAAACCGCAACACGTGGCAAAGTGCATGGTCAGAGGCTTGGAGCATAAGCGCAAATTCGTCAATCCGTCCAAACTCTTCACGTTTGCACAATTTCTGTTTGCGATCTGCCCGCCGATCAAGTGGGTGTATTTGAAACTCGAAAAGAACAAACTCGACCGTTTTGAAGCCCAAAAAGCAAACAAATAATCGTTTTGAGGCTCAAAAAGCCACAAAATAGCGATTAATTGCGTCAACGCCCGTCCGCTCCAAAATCACGTACTACTTGTACGTTGGGTTTTGTTCCAGTCGGGTGTTTCCTTGTTCTTCATCTATTTTGCACCTTTTTACAAAATCCGCAAAATAACGCAATAAAACTCAAAAACAAAAGTCCCGACTTTGATATGGAGTCGGGACTTGCCGTTTTTTCAATGCGGATTTTTGACGGCGGAGCGTTTGGGGCGACGGCGGATAAATTCCCATGATTTTGATGACAAATATGTTGCGATTCCGATTGACTTTGCACTTTGCCGTGATACAATATATTTTCAAACGGATAAAGGGAATTTGACGAGAAATATTTTCATACAACCGGACAAAACATGAAGCCACTTCATTTACATCACCAAGCCGTCGCCAAAGACATGGACATGACAAGCGGACCGCTGCTCAAAAAACTCATTGCAGTGTCGCTTCCGTTGGCGTTTTCGGGCATATTGCAGTTGCTGTTCAATGCGGCGGATTTGATTGTCATCGGTCAGTTTTCCGAGACGAGCACGCAGTCGCTCGCGGCGGTATCTTCCAACGTTGCGCTCATCAACCTCATCATCAACGTCGTCATCGGCTTGTCCATAGGCACCAACGTCGTGATGAGCCAAGCGATAGGCTCTCGTGACGAAAATCGCGCTCACAACACCGTGCACACTTCCATTTTGCTTGCGCTCATTGCGGGAACGGTCGTGGGGCTTATCGGCGTATTCTGCGCGAGATATTTCCTCGTATGGATGAAGACCGACCCTGCCATTTTGGACAAGGCGACGGATTATCTGTTCATATATTTCATCGGCACGCCCGCGAACGTACTTTACAATTTCGGCGCGTCCATACTCCGTGCAAAAGGCGACACCAAGCGTCCGCTCGTATATCTCACGATAGCAGGCGTGATCAACGTTGCGCTCAACCTGATATTCGTCATCGTCGCAAAACTCGACGTCAAGGGCGTTGCGATCGCCACGATAGTGAGCCAATATATCTCCTGCATACTTTTGATCGTCACGCTTTTCAAAGAGCAAGGCTATTGCAAACTCATACTCAAAAAACTCCGTTTTCACAAGAGCGAGTTTTTGCAGATACTCAAAGTCGGCTTGCCAAGCGGAATCCTCAACTCGTTTTTCTCCATAGCCAACGTGCTCATTCAGACCAATCTCAACGGGTTCGGTTATGCGCTTGTGGCAGGTAGTTCGACGGGAAGCAACCTCGAAGGCTTCGTGTATACGTCAATGAACGCCGTATCCAACGCAACCGTCTCGTTTGCGGGGCAGAACTACGCCGCAAAGAAACCAAAGCGCATCAAAAAGACCGCCCTCGAAGCGTCCGCAATGATAATCGTGATCAGCCTTTTTTGGACGCTGATTTTGCTCACGGCAGGGCAGTATATCGCGCGCTTGTACACGTCCGATCCCGTCGTAATTCAGTACGCTTGCAACAGAATGAAAATCATTTTGCCCATCTATTTTGTCTGCGGTATAGTAGAAGTTTTGGTGGGATGCATGCGCGGAATGGGTTATTCGTTCACGCCGATGATAGCCAACTTCTTCTGCATCTGCGTATTCCGCATCGTGTGGATCTACACGGCGTGCAAAGCGGTCAACACCCCCGAAATGCTCTATTACAGTTGGCCGATAAGTTGGGTTTTGAACATAATCGTAGACGGCGTGATAATGGCGATAATCTACAAGCGCGAAAAGCTGAAACTCATCTCCGCAACCGAGCCTAGCGCTCCGATAGATCCGACCGATTCAGCCGATCCGTTGCAAGATTGTGCCATAGATCCTCAAATAGAGCGAGAAGACGAAGAAGAATACAAGAGAGAAGCCGTATTTGAAGAAGAGTATGCCTGCGACAGTGCCGATGCTACGTCCCAATCTAAATCCCAATATTAAAAAAAACCTTCCGATTCCGGAAGGATTTTTTTAATTCTTGCGTATTTTTCGCAATTACTTTGCGATATCGCGGTCGAAGTTTTCGAGGCACTTGACGGAGATAGCGTAGCAGTCCGCAAGACATTCCGGATTGAGGTTGTCCGCCGTGTCGCGCATCGTATGATAGTAATCTTGCAGATTGTGGTCGAGAGCGGTGATGCCCGTCGAGCGGAATCCTGCCTTGTTGAACGCCGCGTTGTCGGTTGCGCCGCCGAAGGGAGGAACCCACGTTTTGGAGCATTTGATGCCGAGTTCGTTTGCCGCCGTCATAAAGGAGTCGCTCACTTCCTTGTCGGATTTGACCGTGCCGTTGAGGTCGCGGTAGTTTACGCCGAGGAAACGGCTCTCGTGAATTGTGTCGTAGGAGTAAATCCAAGTCGGAACGTCGTCGAATTCGCCTTTATGCGCTTCGCACCACGCCATAGCGCCGCGAAGACCTGCTTCCTCGCTTCCCGAGATGATGACGCCCACTTCCGTGTGTTCGAGTTCGATGCCCTGATCTTTCAACGCTTTGAGGATGGCGATGCCCATATAGCAACCCGTGAGGTTGTCGTTTGCGCCGTCCGTAATCGTGTTTTCGTCCCACATAAAGTACATGCCGACGAGGCAGGGGACCATAACGAGAATCGCGATACCCATCCAAAAGAGAACGGGACCATAGAGCGCAACGTAGCCTGCCACGGTGTAGTCAACGACGGGTTGGCATTTGGTTGCGACGGCAGCGGCGATATTCAATCCAAGCACGACGAGACCGCTTACGACGCTCGTCACGAGGTGCGCAACGTGAGCCGTACCGCCGAATTTATTGTTGACGGGCCAATTCCAAACTGCGTCGGGGTGACCGTTGAAAAACACTCTGCCTTTCACTTCGCCCGTGCATTTTTTGATTGCGGTGACGCTGTGACCCGTCTTTTCGGGGAAGAATTTGTCAACGAGTTTCTTGTAAAGACCGAATTGGATAAACAAAATCGCAAATCCGAGTGCCGTCAACACCGCGCCGAGAACGGGCAGAAAGAAGAACAGCACCATGCCTGCAAGCACGAACGTAATCGTGAAGTAAATCCAACCGAAAAACGCGTTCGGGTTTTCCTTGAAGGATTCCACGTCCGCTCTTTCGCAACCGCAGTCGTTTTTGAGGTAGTCCGCCATATATTCGCAGGCCATTTTCTCGCCGAGCGAACCGGGGTCGCGCTTTGGCATATCGTTGCAGATATGCGCGATTTCGTCGCACATAAATTTTGCGCTTTGTGCCTTATTGTCGATAAGTTTCTGAAGTTTTCCCATAAACCTCTCCCTTAATTGAGATAAATATATTATACAATACAAGTGTTTTTCATTTCAATATGCGATTTCGACAAAACCCGCTATGAAAATCGACAATTTACGACATTTGTATCAATAAAATCCGAGCCTTTCAATCTTTGATTTTCTCTTTTACAGCGAAATATAATGTGCTATAATACGAGCGAAAACAAAAACAAATTTTTCAAAAGAAAGGAAAATCACAAATTTAAACACAAAAAACATATGAGAGAAAAATCGTGCGGAATGGTGACGTTCACAAGAGCAAACGGAGAGATAAAATATCTTCTCACAAAAACCGATTACGGCGTGTACGGCTTTGCCAAAGGACACGTCGAAGAAGGGGAGAGCGAAAGGCAAACCGCCGTTCGCGAAACGTGGGAAGAAACTTCCGTAACCCCGAAAATCGTGGGCGGATTTCGCAAAACCATTCAATACAAACTCAAAAACGGCAACGAAAAAACCGTGGTATTTTTCCTTGGCGATTTCGGCACGCAACACCCTTGTCACAACGACGGATTCGAGAATATGACCTACGCAATCGTTCCGTACGAAGAAGCGCTCGAACTTCTGACGTTTGACAACACCAAGCGCATACTCAAAAGCGCGCACGCTTTTTTGACGAAAAAAGAGGCGAAGTGATTGGTTGCGGCGATATGACGGCAAGCCGAGATATCATATCGATTGACAAAAACGTTATTATCGCATTTCATTGCAAAACGACAAAAACGCACGTTTATCGTGCGTTTTTCGATATTTGAAATATGTGTTTTGCCGTATTCGCTATGGATTTACGATGACCATATCTTTTTCTGACTCGATATCGGCGTAATCTTCGCCGTTATCGTCCGAGAAAATGACGTACCATTTTTCGTCAATGGAGTAGTTCGTCATAATAACGCCGATCGCGCCTTTATGCACGCCGTGGCAGGAGTATTCGCTCTTTTCGTTCACGACCATAATCTGTTAACTCGTTTAATGTATAGTCGCCATTAGCATACTTTTTGACCGCCTGTGAATGATAATAGTTGCAATATTAATAATTCAAAGAATTATGTCATTTTTTATCTTTCCGTCATAGATTCCGCAGTCATCATAAGGTCGTAGAGCGGTTGTATCATTTCAAATTGATCGCACAGCGTTGATGCGAGTTTGTCGGAGAGGAGAAGGTCGATATCCGTCGAGTTTGCGATAAAGCAGATATCTTTCTTCTCAAGCCAGCGGCTCAGATCCGCGGGATAATCGGAGTAGTGCGGTTTTTTATACGTTTCGCCCACGAGCGAAAATACGGATTGATTTTCAAAGCACTCTTTTGCTTTTTGAAACACGGGCGAGTTTGACAGAATCAAGTTGCGCAGACTTGCCATACTTTTTGCGTCTGCCATATAGTATCCGCACCCGTAGCGGAAGTTGTACGGCGAGATTTCAAAAAAGTAGCCGGGAAGACCGCACGCGGCGTTCGTTCCGCGCATAAACGTGAGCCACATATGGTCGCGATAAAGGCTCGTCTTGTCCTTTGCGAAGCGCAAGTCCTTATACAGCCTTGACACGATGCTTTTGGGCTCGGTTATCATCTGCTCGTCGATTTTGAGCATGCGGGGAGTCATCTCGACTGCGAGATCGTGAAAAGGAATAGAGAGGAACTGTTTGAAGTCCTCTTTATGTTCCTGATACCAGAGTTTTGAGTTGTATTTATGGTTGAAATACAAAAAGTCGAGCGACCTTTGCGAAAACGTAGTCATTTGTTTTCAAAGAGTGCGACGAGCGTATTTTGCACGATATTGCACATCGCGTCGTAGTCGATATATGTGTGGTGGTCGTACACGAACTCGTGCGAGAAGGATTGCACGATATCCATAGCGAAGTGGATGCGTTCGGTGAGGTTTTCCTTTTTCACGCCGAGGTCGGCAAACTTATTTGCGATAGCAAGCGTAATTTCGTCCTCAAGGGAGATGAACTTGTTGTTGACTGCCTCGTCGCTGTGCGACATAGAGTGAAGAGCCTCGTGAATATTCGCATATTTTTTGTGGATTTCGATAGCGCCGTCAAGAACGTGTTTTATCGTATCTTCAAAATTCACCGGAGCGGTGAGGCCGTTTATCATATCGAGCACGGGGGCAAACGCCTCTTTGACGTAGATTTCCAAAACGTCGAGAAGGATATCTCTCTTATCCTTGAAATATCCGTAAACGATACCCGTCGAAACGCCCGCGCGTTTTGCGATTTCCACGGTATTGGTATTGTAATATCCGACCTGTGAAAAGAGTTCAAATCCCGCTTGAACTATTCTGTTTTTCTTTTCGATTGATCTTTCTTGTTTGGGTTCTCTGACGTCCTGTGCCATATATTCCTTTCGAGCGTGCTATTTGGCGTGATACTTCGTCATCGCACCTTGCCTGTCAACTCATTTACGCCTAGTAAATTAGGGTTGCCACCCAAGGCACGCTTCCTTGTCTGACGCTCAAATATCTCGCTCGAAACATTCGTTCAAAATGTTTTTTGCGGAATACTTGCGCCGTCATCGCTCATTTGCTCGCCTTTTATAAGTCAATTATTTGATGAATTATGCCTTAATCAAACTGACTTTATATTGATATTTACATTATATAACTAGTTTGAAAATAAATCAAGAAGAAAAATATGAAAAAATTTTCATATTATTTTATTAAATCTGTTGACATGCATTTGCGAAAGTTGTAATATTCTATCGTAAATATGAATAAAACTTCATATTCACATTAAATAATCGGCAAAAGGAGAGAGAAATATGCCGCTTGTATTTGCACCCATCGGAAAGGACTTGAGGATCGTCAAGATTATGACTGACGACAAGACCAAAAAGCACCTTGAGAGTTTGGGCATCACCATCGATTCAACGATAAGTATCATATCCCAAAGCGGAGGAAGCGTCATTTGTCATATCAAAGACGGTCGTCTTGCTTTGGACAAAGAAATGGCAACAAAAATTTTAGTAGCATAAATGCAGGAGGACAAAATGGAAAAACTGCTAAGTGATTTCATTATCGGCGAGCAAGGCGTAATCAAAACAGTCGGCGGCGACGGAAGAATCAGACGTCGTTTGTTCGATATGGGCGTTACACCGGGCGCAGAAGTGTATCTTCGCAAGAAAGCACCCCTCGGAGATCCGATTGAGGTGACCATAAGAGGATACGAACTCACGCTTCGTAAAACCGAAGCGTCTGTCGTGACGATGGAGGTACAAGAATAATGAAAAGATTTGCTCTTGCAGGCAACCCGAACTGTGGCAAAACGACTTTGTTCAACAGTTTGACAGGTTCGACCGCACACGTTGGCAACTGGCCCGGCGTCACGGTGGACAAGAAAGAGGGCACGTACAAGAAGTGCGCAGAACCCATCTCTATCGTCGACCTTCCCGGCATCTACTCACTCTCTCCGTACACACCGGAAGAAGTGATTTCGAGAAACTACATTCTCGAAGAGAAGCCCGATTGCGTCATCAACATCGTAGACGCAACCAACCTCGAACGCAACCTTTATCTCACCACTCAAATCATGGAAATCGACGTGCCGATGATCATCGCACTCAACATGATGGACGCAGTGGAGAAGAACGGCGACAAAATCGACGCAAAGAGCCTTGAAGAAAAGATCAGCCTTCCCGTCGTTGAGATTTCCGCATTGCGCGAAAAAGGTCTTGACGAATTGATGCAAAGAGCGTACGAGGTCTGCCAACAACCGAGAAAAGGCAGCACCGTTTTGGAAGGCAGCGCGCTTACGCACCTCATCAACGATTGCAGAATCGCACTCGAGGGTAGCGGAGTCGAAAACGCACTCTTCCACGCAGTGAAACTTGTCGAACTCGACGAAATCGAAGTCGGACAACATCCGCAAGCGGCACAAATGGTCGAAGAGTTCAAAAAGACCTTCAAAGACGACGTATTCGGCACTGACTTTGAAGCAATCGTAGCGGATAGCAGATACAAATACATATCCAAAAACTATTCGACCGTTCTCACCAAGAAAGAAGTCACTTCCGAAAAAGAGAAACTCAGCACTTCCGACAAAGTGGATAAGGTGTTGACTCACAAGGTTTGGGGTATTCCTATCTTCCTTGTGATTTTGTTCCTCGTGTTCCACCTCACGTTTGCAGAGGACTTCCTGTTCCTCGGCGCAGGCGGCGTGTTCGATCCGAAACCGGCAGTCGCATATATCGTGAATGTAGAAGGCAACCTTCAAGCGGTTGAAAATCTAACGGCAGAAACCGTGGACGAAAACGTCGAATACTTCACCGCAGATGGCGATCCGGCAGACCTCACATTTGCAGACGACGGAAGCCTCGAAGCAGTTGAAGAAAAACCGTTCGTTTACACCGAAGACAAACACAAAGTGTACGTCGACAAAGTGAGTGATCTTACAGGAACTTACTTTGCAGACGAAAAATGCAAATGGGAAGTCACCATCGAAGTCAACGAAGACGGTGAAAGAGAAGTGGCGTTCGTAAGCGGTATCGACGAGTGGTGCTCGGGCATCAGCGCGGCAACCTTCTTCGGATATGAAGAAAGCGTTTACGGCCCCGGCGTCATCCTTGCAAACATCCTCAACACGTTCACCGAGTTCCTCAGCGTATGCGTAAACGAAGGACTCACCCTGGCAGGCGCACCCGAATGGTGCACGGGACTCATCGTAGACGGCGTTCTCGGCGGCTTGTTCGCAGTGCTCGGCTTCTTGCCGCAAATCCTCTTGCTGTTCTTGTTCTTCTCGATCTTGGAAGACAGCGGTTATATGGCGCGTGTAGCGTTCATTCTTGACAGAATCTTCAGAAGATTCGGTTTGTCGGGCAGAGCGTTTATGCCGATGATCATGGGATTCGGTTGTTCCGTTCCTGCATTCATCAACACTCGTACTCTTGCTGACGAGAACGAAAGAATCGCAACCATCAGAGTCATTCCGTTCTTCAGTTGTGGCGCAAAATTGCCTATCCTCACTGCAATCGCAGGCGGTATCGCAACTCAATTCGGATTCGATCATCCCGACGTCATCACATATATGATGTACGTGCTCGGCGTAGTCGTGGCAATCTGCGCGGTCATCTTGATGCGTGCAACCACGATGAAAGGCGAAGTACCTCCGTTCATTATGGAACTTCCTGCCTATCACGTACCGCAACCCAAGAACCTTGCTGCTCACCTTTGGGATAAGACGAAGCACTTTGTGAAGAAAGCGTTCACGATCATCCTTGCTTCCACAATCCTCATTTGGTTCATCAGCCACTTCAGTTGGACGTGGCAATTCCTTGCGGACGAGCAAATGGATCAATCCATCCTTGCGGGAATCGGCGGACTCATTCAGCTTTTGTTCACACCGCTCGGATTCGGTTCACAACTTAGCGCATACGGCTGGGTATTTGCAGTCGCGGCAATCACGGGTCTTATCGCAAAAGAAAACGTTATCGCAACGTTCGGCACTTTGGCAGCGTGCATCGTCGGTGGCATAATCGACGTAGAAGCAGACGGCGGTGTCGGAGCGGCGGCAACGATGATCCAAGCAACGGGCATCACCGTTCCGGGCCTCATCGCATTCATCGCGTTCAACATGCTCACGATTCCGTGCTTTGCGGCAGTCGCAACGGCAAAGGCAGAACTTCCCACCAAGAAGTCTTACAGAATGACCTTGCTCTTCTGGGTCGGTACGAGTTACGTAGTATCCATGATAATCTACCTCATCGGTGCTTGGTGGTGGACGGTGTTCATCTTCGCGGCAATCTGGGCGGCAATCATCACGCTCATCGTGCTTGACAACAAAGGCAAGATTGACGTAAAGAAGTTCTTCTGTGACCTCGGCAGCAAACTTAAAATCAAAAAGAACGCATAAGTCGCGCAACATGCGCAATACAGACTTTGCGTAAAAAGAGCGAAATATGACAAACGTAATCTTTGAAAATGTTTTATCGGCAATGCATCCCGTCGCAATCGTGACGATAATAGCTGCGGTTGCGATAGTAGGAGGCGTCATCATAGCGTCGATCGTGAGAAAGGTGAAGGGCAAACCGTCACTCGGAAGCGATTGCGCAGGGTGTTCGCACGCAGGGCAGTGCAACGGACATTGTTGCTCTGACAAGAACGTCGATTGGACGGAACTTGTCAAACAGCGCAAGGCGGAACTCGAAGCACAACGCGAAAAAGAAGCGCAACACGACAAGGATACAGATACGACAAATCAATAAGCACCCACTTTTGCATTGGATAATGATAACCACAGCGTTTAATGCAAAGTCATACAAGCCGCGAGCAGTCGCGACTTGCAAAACAATAGAAAAGTTGTAGCAATACGACAATCTATATTCTCTCTCAAATGGGAAAAGGCGAACTTCGGTTCGCCTTTTCTCTTTCCGTGCGTAGCGAATCGGAATATTCCTCAACAGCACCATAGGTGCAATATCTACTGTCAATACCGCATTAGATGCCGCAAAAGCCGAACTTATCGAAAGGATCGATGCAAAAGCAACTGTCGTGACCTTCTTCCTCCGCAAACGCAGTTGACAGGTTCATCGCATTAGATGCTCAAAAAATTGCCCAACATAGCGTTACTGCTTGCCTCAACGCAGAGAGTGTATGAGAATTAAACTCACGCAGTTTCTCATTCATAGTATAGTGCTTTTGTGCCCTACGCATTGCCGTACTCGGCGAAAATTTGAAATAACGAATTGACACAAAGGTTGAGCAATAGATTGACATTGCACGCCGAATACGCTAGAATAGCAAAGTAATGCAAAGGCGGAGAAGTGTGTGTATTCGTCGATTCAGCAGAATTGTGCAACATCGATTGTGACACCCGCCCTCGGTGGCTGTACCGTGTCAAAATCACCAGCAAAATGCGGACATGGCGGAATTGGCAGACGCGCAAGATTCAGGTTCTTGTGAGCACTAGTTCATGCAGGTTCAAGTCCTGTTGTCCGCACCAGGATGAACCCAGTTGAACCATAAAGGTTTGACTGGGTTTTCCTTTTTCTAATATTTGTAATATTATACATACATTTCAAATCTAATGGTTTTCTTTTCAAGTGGAAGATTTGACTTGCGTTTCATAACGACATCTTTTGAAAATTTGTAAAATAAAAAGGCCCGACGCCTTTCAGCATCAGGTCTTATCAAGTCTGTATAATTGAAGTGAATTTCTATTCGGTCTTTGTAAAGAATAACGTCTTTGATAAGCAATTCTATCATTAGACGAGGTGTTTTTCTGATTGCTTGTTGCAAATAGTCAACAATGTCTTTTTTATCAATAGGAATTGTTTCTTTCGCTTTTTCCAAAGCCAGTTTAGTTTCAAATTCTGTTTTTTGTTGCTCGAGTTCTTCCAATCTTTTTGCAGTGGAAGCACTCACGATTCCTTTTTCCATACACGCAATAAGATTTGATAAAGCTTTTTCTGTGTCATGCAATTGACCTTCTATAATATTGATTACAGACGCATCTGCCATTTTTTGTTGATGAGCGTTTAGTATTAGAGTTGCAAGTTTATCTATTAATCTTGGATTCGCAAGAGTTTCATAAGTTGCCTCGACAACCAACTGTTCTAGTAGTTCTTTCCTAATTGGAGTATTGTCGCATTTTTTATCGACTTTTCGCCCTGAACATTTGTAATATCTTACAACCTTGCCGGTTCTTGAAGTCCCACTTTCCGAACTTACAGTCTTTCCACAATAGCCACAATGCACTTTGTTTCTTAAAAGATAATGCACATCTGTGTGTTTGCCGTTTTTATTTGATTGTGCTTTAGCTCTACATATATCAAATACCTGCTCGTTAACGATAGGCGGGTAAATGTTATCGAATACTTGGTCTCCAAATCTGACAATTCCAATATATTTTTCGTTTTTCAGTAGATTATAGAAAGCAGTTCGTGTAAATGGTTTTCCGTGACAAAGCACTCCTTCGTTGTTTAGGTCGTCAAGTATGTCTTTTATGAGCCTACCACTTGCGTATTCTTCAAACATTCGTCTTACGATTACAGCCTCGTCTTCTTTGATGCGCACTCTTCGGCCTTCGGCTTTCGTTCCGTATGCCTCGTATCCGAAAATAGGTACACCGCCTGTAAATTGCCCTTTGATTCGACTTTCGTTCAATCCGCGCTTTACCTTTTGTGAAAGCTCGGCAGAGTAGTATTCAGCCATGCCGACGTACATATTTTCAAGAATAATGCCGTCAAGGTTTTGAGAGCCGTCTATATTTCGCGACGTTCGTTGTGTTGCAGAAATGACAATTTTACCTGTCTTTTGCAATCTGTATTTGTTAATTGCTTGTTCAATAGAATTCCTTCCGAAACGGTCTAATGCATATACAAGGCAAATATCCCATTCTTTTGTCTTTTCACTGTCCGAAAGCATTTGTTGGAATTCTTTTCTCAAATCGTTCGTTCCTGTCATTGCGCGGTCTATATACTCGTGTACGACGATAAGTTCATTGTTTTTTGCAAATTCATAGCAAACTCGAAGCTGACCTTCGATAGATTGTTCAGTCTGTCGTTCGCTTGAATATCTGGCGTAAATGACGCACTTTTTCATACTGTTGTCTCCTTTTTGATGTGTTGTAATTCGAGTATAGGGTGTTCAATTCCCGTTGAGTAGGACATTGAGCGAGCCGTTTTGTGCCTAATTTGAAATTTAGTAAAACGGTGTTGAAAGCCTGAATTAACATTGTTGAAACGATGTTGAAACATAGTTGGAACACTCCTTTGTCGAGTTGTCTTTTTCTTTCGACACCTCGAAAAAATCGGGAAAGCATCGCATCGTCAAGGGAATAGGGAAAATATTGCGTTGGTATATTTGCTTTAATTATCCGCAATATTTTACCCCTTGAAGAAAGATGCTTTTCTGATAAACTCCCACCCTACTCAAAAAGAGAAAGAAAAGACATATCACATTGATGTTTCATCATTGTTTTGTTACGGATTTGTAGCGATTTCGTCACAGTTTTGTCATACATATTTTTGTGTTTCAAAGACGACCTTTGTTGCTTTATAATGTTCTTCTTTTTTGCGGCCACAAGGATTATCGTTAAGTTAGAAAAAACAACGGAGGTGTGATATGCGGGAAATCATACTTGAAGATAATCCGAGTAAACGACAAATATTTGTAGATGATAACAAACCGGATTTCTCTTATTTATCTAATAAAGATATAGATTTATATATATCCTTATTAGAAATAGAAATGTATGAGCATTTCAAGAATCGTCGCAAAAGAAAGCCGAGAGATCAACCTGAAAATAAAAAAATCTCCTAATGTGTACCATAAATGTCGCATAACGATTAATGTCAAAAATTTCTTATGAAAACCCGTTGACTTTTGTTTTTGAATGACTATAATGAAAATTACAAAACGCAATAAATGTTGCAGATTGTAAAAGGGGTATACAATGCAAGTAAAAAACAAAGAAACGATAGATAAGATTTTGAACATACTCAACGAGAGTTTGCGTGAGAACAACGGCACTCCGTCTATATACGAAATTGCCGACGCGATAAACGTAAATCCGTCCACGGTCAGCAGATATATCAACTATTTGGTGTCCGAAGGCATAATCGAGAGAAAAGGCAAGCATTGCAATCTCACTACATCGAAGTTTGCCAAAACGATGTCCAACGTAACGGCTTGCCCGATTGTCGGCGACATTGCTTGCGGCTCTCCGATACTTGCGGAAGAAAATATAGAATCGTATGTATCAATCTCAACCGAGTTTTTCGGTCCCGGAGAGTACTTCATACTTAAAGCGAAAGGCGAAAGTATGATAAATGCAGGCGTAAATGACGGAGATTTGGTTGTTATACGAAAGCAAGATACTGCAAACGAAGGACAAATAGTGGTTGCACTCACGGATGAGGGTGAGGCTACGTTAAAGCGATATTTTTTGGATAAAAAGCACAAACTAATAAGACTGCATCCCGAAAATGATGCACTTCAAGATATGTTCTATAAGAACATTCAAATTCAAGGCATAGCCGTAAAAGTAATAAAGGACTTGTTATAAAGGAGCAATATGGAAAAACAACGGACTTATCTTTGCATAGATATGAAATCATTCTTCGCATCTGTAGAATGTGCGGAACGTGGGTTAAGTCCGTTTGAAACAAACCTTGTCGTTGCAGACGAATCTCGCGGAAAAGGTGCTATAACTTTGGCAATTACTCCAAAGATGAAAGCACTCGGAGTCAGAAACCGTTGCAGACTGTTTGAAATACCTAAAAACATAGATTACATTATTGCGCTCCCGCACATGAGTTTGTATATCAAATACTGCGCAGACATTTTTGATATATATCTCGATTATTTCTCACCGGACGATATACATCAATACTCAATCGACGAGGCTTTTATAGACGTTACGGACTACTTGTCTATTTACAAACTCGAACCAAAGCAACTTGCAAAGAAAATTATAAACGAGATAGCCGAGCGCACGCATATTCCTGCGACTTGCGGTATAGGCACAAACCTGTATCTTGCAAAGATTGCACTCGACATCACGGCAAAACATTGCAAAGACCATATTGGAATGCTTGACGAGCAAACATTCAAAGAAACTTTGTGGGAGCATAGACCGATAACCGACTTTTGGAATATCGCAAACGGTATTGCCACAAGGCTTGCCCGATATGGAATTCATGATATGAAAGGCGTAGCAACAGCCCCGGAAGATCTCCTTTATAGGAATTTCGGTAAGAACGCTAAATTGCTAATCGACCACGCAAACGGCAAGGAAAGTTGTACGATTGCGGACATCAAGAACTACAAGGGTAAGTCAAAGTCTATCTCAAATTCTCAAATCTTGTTCAGCGACTACGCATACGATAAAGCACATATCGTCATACAAGAGATGGCTTTGAGTGGTTGTCAGCGACTTCTAAAAGAACATTTGATTGCAAGCCACGTCGGTATTTCCGTCGGATATTCAAAAGATGCTGCTCCGGCTACGGGCGGAACGCTCAAAATGGCAAACAGCACCAATCTCTATTCAATGGTTAAGGAATACGTTGATAGAATTTTTGAAGATACCACACATCAAGACGTTCCTATCCGCAGACTCGCTATATGTTTTAGCGGACTCGTGGACGAATCTGCCGAGGGCTATGATTTGTTTACTGATTTGGACGCATTGCAAAAAGAGCGCAATGTCGAAAAAGCAGTGTTGGAAATCAAAGAAAAGTTTGGTAAGAACGCAATGTTGCGAGGTTTCGACTTGCAAGAAGGCGCAACGCAAAAAGAACGCAACAAACTGATTGGAGGACACAATGGCGGTTAAAAACAATGACGATGTGAATCGTGCGGCTCAGTTCCTTCCATTCGATGCACTAAAAGGCTTGTCCGAAGAATTGCAAAGCAGAATCGAAAAGCGCACTCGCGTTCCTAAGCACGAGTTTTCCGACGAAAAGAAGGAAGAATTGTCCAAAACTCTTGTGAGAGTGGACAAAGGAACGGTTGTGAGAATCAATTTCTATCTCAACGGACATTACATTGATATAGAAGGAACGGTTGCGAAAAACAACGTGGTCTATCATTATTTGACGATAGGTCAAAAGAAGATATTTTATGACGATATCTACCAAATCGATATAGTTTCCGAATAACTGCCCCGGTTTATAAGGAAATTATATATAGGGTGCGCAAGATAGTTTTACTGCGACGCGGGAGTGCCTAACCCCGTCAATGCAGTAGGCTAAATACAAGTCTATGTGCGCTATGGGCAAAGGAGGTGCTTTTATGGATAATGCTATTATCACGCAAGACGCTATTCCGATACGAAAACTGTGTCCCGAATGCAGGAAGTATTTTGTAGCGAGCGTTAAAAGTAACGGCGAAATCGTGGGGAGATGCTCACATTGCCACGCCAAGTACTTTGAGCAGAAAAAGAACAACGTGCGACTTATCAAAGTTGTGCAAAGATAATCACTAAAAAGGAAAACTACATACGTCTATATAGGCAAATCAAGGTCGGGCTGTGACAGCGCCCAAGATAAATCCTCGTTCCCCGCTTTTATAGATAAGATTCGATAGGAGACGATATCCCCAACCCGAATGCGACGTGTTGAAAAAGGTCGCAAACCGAGTGGGGATATTTTTATTCTCCGCTACGGAAAATCTATTTATAAGAACTAGGAGAAATTTATATGAAAACATTTACAGCAATCAGAGAAGATCTGAAAAATATAAGATATTATTATGCGCGTCGTGACGAAATGGCGCAAAAGGCAAAAATTCTCGGCGAATGTACTGTGTCAAAAACCGCGGAAGAATATAACGAAGTGGTTCGTCAAGCACCGCCAAAACTTTACGAATTGTACTATTGTATGTACATTGAAAACAATACGCAGGAATCGGCAGCAGAGAAGTACGGATATGCCAGAGAGCATGTCACAAGACTTAACAAGCAATTGTTACGTTTTATTCAAAATCATCTTATAGCATAAGGAGAAAGACAATGGAAGAATTTATCCCGGATTTTATATTGCAGGCAGACAACGTGTATAGAACGAGAAACTATATCGTAAAGCAAAGATTGGAATATATTGAAAACACGACGGAAGATAACGTCATAATAAGCTATGACACTTTCTACAAACGCACAAGGCTTAGAGATAAGCAGTATATGATTATGTACGGTGATAAACATCACCCGAACGGTAAGCGTATGCCGAGTACAACTTATACAAGAGTGTACATCGATTAACTTAATTTCAGTTTTTATTGGCTCTCAATTTTTTGGGAGCCAATGTATTTATTCTATAATTAGTTCTCCTGTAAAAATCTCTGGAGAATGTTTGGAATTAATTTCATATTTTATAGATTTTGGTGCTTTTTTGAAAAACAACCGAGATGGGAAGAACATCTTTGTATGTTGTTTTAGGTATTTAATATTAAAACATAAGACATCTTCATAGTCATTCTCTCTTATATCATAACAGAAAATACTCGAGATTTCATTGTTATAATCTCGTTGCAATTCTTTTATATGTTTAGCGTAATCTGCGCCATAAAATGATGATATAGACGAGGTTTTGGGCATAAATTGATAGTAACTATACGTATCAATATCTGGTGTTTTTTCATCCATAAATAAACTATATAGTAAATCTTCAGATACTATTGTTTCCAAAATACTATTGTCAGGAATGGGAATTTCATTGGGCATAACGATTTTATTTTTTTCAATATAGAGTTTTATATCTATATCTTCATCGAATGTTCTGCCATCATTGCTTACGACTAATGAAGTATATATGTATTTATCTATGGTTCCAAAGAAACGATACATATCATTGTAATTGTTAATTAGAGTGGACAATTCCGTTAACATGCGAAATTTATCTTTCTCATTTTTATGTCCCATTAAACCACTGTCATTCTGTCCTAATATAAGGATGCGTTTTTTTCGTAAGTTACCTAAATTCCAAAACTCATCATCCAGAGAAATACCATGTTCTGAACAAAATGCTTGAACAACGTTCTTGTTTTTAGCAAGTATTTCTACTTTGTCAAGCTTAAGTGTATTTGTTTCATAATCTCTATTTATTTTCTCAAGATGTTCTTTGGTGAAAATACCCGAATATGGTGCTAAATTCTCCATATTCGTTTCCGAATCGATATGTATTTCTTTGATTCTATTTATCAAAGTTATTATTTCATTTTGAATCTCTAAAACTAAAGAACCACAAAAATTAAACTGTTGCAGTTTTGCTTTGTTGTCAGGGAAAAATGATATTGCCAAATTTGGAGCATTTTTTGATACAATACTTTGGGAGCTTACTGAAATCTCGTTCCGAAAATAAAGAGATAGTGCATTTTGAAATTTTGTCCTTAAATCCTCTTTAGTGTTTGCAATATCAAATAGGGCTTTGTCCTTATATTTTTCCATAAATTGTTTAACTTTAGCATATTGTTCTAGATTAATATCGGAAGGTTTAACATCCCTATCAATTAAATATAAAAATACTTGCTTTTTACTAGAAAGCATATTTTTAATTTCGTCTTCTGTCCCTGAATCAGAATTATCAGTCGGTGTACCGAAACGAGTTCCAAATAGTGCAACACAAAAATCGCAATCATTAATAAACTGCTTATTAAGTATATTTTGTGGAGTATCACCGGATTGTGGATAGCTATCAGTTGACCAGTGTTTAAGAACAACAGTAATATGATTTGTTTCGCCAATAGATGAATTAAACGAATTGACCGCATCATTAATAGCATCTTTTAAATCCACGACATCCCCGGGACATGAAAGTAATAGGCTGTATTCGATTTTTGGTTTTGGCATAAATTATCTCCTATAGAATTGATAAACAAAATAATTATAACTCATATAGCCGATTTAGTAAAGCTATAAGAAATTGGAGTGGTTACATCGTTGTTTCAATTGGATTTTATAGTGTCATTTTTACATTTCGTTACTGTTTGAATTAGGCTCGAAAGTTGTCCTTTTTGCTTACATTGGTGTTCTGGTTTTTGTGAAAAATAAGCCCTATACTGATGACGTAATCAAGAGCGAGAGCAAGCGAACGACTGTTGATTGCGGACTGAATTCAGATAAAGGTGGCCACCTCCCGAAACAAGTCGCAAGAAACGGAATGTTTCACAAACAAGACTTTATGATTACAAAACTACAACTTAATATACCAATTTCGCGCTTAGCTAACGGCAACACGGGCAAAGACAAATCACTATGCTGCACTATCGGCACAACGGGTAAAGGAGAATTTTTCAATGGCAAACAAATATGGCGAACGCAGATGGAGCGTGCCTTCCAAGAGAGCGAAGGACTACGCGTCGGAGCGTAAGAACAAGGTGCACGAACATGGTGCAAAAGAAGGCAAGCAACTCACGGATTATGAGGCAGGACTTCGCTCCGGATACTTGCAAGCACAATCGGATCACGCAGGTCTGTACAAGTACAAAAAGGCTCTCGGTGAAGGCAAATCCAAATCCGAGGCAAGAACAATCTCTCGTACTATCGGGAAGAAAAAATAAGGAGGAAATAGGCAATGGATAAGAAAATCTTTGTAGAAAGAGAAACCTACGAGAAAAACGGCAAGCAGTATTTTACATACTTCATCAAAGGCATTGTGCGCGGTATCGAAGCAAGAGTGCAACTTATGCCACCGGACTTCACTGGCTACACGGTTTTGGATATCGTTTTCGGCAATGAAAACAAAGCGGAACTCGTTGTAACGCCCTACGAAATCAAGGATGAAAAAACAGGCAAAGTCGTTTCTGGCAACACCTATGGCGTACGTTCTTTTGACGAAGACGGCGAAGTTTACGAATGCAAGATTCAGCCGTTCAAATCATCGGACAGAGCATTGCTAAATATGCTTATCAGATAAATAAGCGTCACGGAATACGGCTTGAAATACAGCCGTATTTCTTTCAAAAACATGGAGGATTTATATGAATCAAGAAAAGAAAAACAGTATCAAATGGATTGCGACACTTATGGCAATCATAGTCCTTTTTGCAGGTGTCGGCGCAGCGTTGGGGCTTGTAATTCAGCAAATGAAACAAAACAACACCGACACGCCTATTGCATCTGGTGATGGCAAGAATATGTTTGAAGGTCAAATATATGAAATGCCTTCCGTACTTGCATTCTCGGCAGACGCAACGACTGCGGCAGATTCCGGCCATACGGCATCCGTAACTCTTACTGCAACCGTCCTTCCCGTTGAGGCAACCAACAAACTCGTGGATTGGAGCGTTGCTTGGGGTGTGACAAAACAACACGGAAGTGAAAACGTCACGGACTATGTTACCGTAACTCCGGAAAGCGACGGTAGCAATATCGCGACCGTAACATGTAAGAAAGCGTTCGGTGACGATGAAATCATTGTCACGGTTACCACGAGAGAAGGCGGATTCTCTGCGAAATGTCAAGTTTTGTACGTTGGTGCGCCTACTTCTATCAAAGTTACGCCCACCGGAGCAAAAACCACCACCGATAGCAATTGGAACAACGCAAAAATCGTGGAAATTCAAAGTTCCAAAACCTACAACTTTGACATTTCTCTTGACAACGAGTTTGGACTTGTGGGCAGTACGTTCACTCCCGAATACAGAATCTCCGCTGTTGCTTATGGCGCAATCAGGGTTAAGAAGGAGATATACAAATCGGGAACACTTCAGAGCACAGAGTATGCCACGGTTAATTATGTTGTTCAAGACGTATTTGAATCGGCAGGATATATTTGGACTTCGTTCCAAAAACCGGGTGGATATGTGAGCGTAAACCAGTTCTCAATCGAGAACGGCAAGTTGCAAGTTATCGGTGAAAGTATGCCTTCTTCTTACAGCGGCATTTCGGCGGATCCTACTCGCAAAGTTGTTGAGACATTTGACAGTTATGTGGACGGCAAACTTCCGTATGTCACCATCACGGTCACCGAAGTGAAAACGGGTATCAGCACCACCATCAGCATTCGTACGGTATCAGGGGTGCAAAGCGTATCGCTTTCAGATGCAACGCTTTCGTTCTAATTAGAGGTGGAGCATGAAAAAGCAAATGAATGTTGGCAAGACGATTGCCGTAATCGTATGTGCATTGCTCTTGGTGCTTGCCGTCGGTTCTATTGCTTTCTTCACTAATGGTTTTACATCTGATTTCAAAACTTTTTATGTTGAAAGCGATGGAAAGCGAATACTCTCGGACTATGACAACTACATAATGAAGCAGGATGCAGAAAACAAATTCGTTGTCAAATACACTTTCGGAGCGGTCAATAAATATATAAGCGGTTATACCTTAAAGATTGTTCCGAATGTGTCGCACGACAATGATTTTGACTTCACGGTGGACGGAGAGATATACAGTTTCGGCGCGGAAGAAGATCTCACAAAAGGCTTTGACATTACCCAAAACGAAAACGATTTCGTTGTGAGCGGTAACTATACAATGCAAAGCATTTTGCAAAGACTTTATCCCGAAAAGGAAGTGTCTTTCAATCCAGGCGACGTGGACAATTCCGTAGACAACTTCACATTGCTTGTTTACTCGTACAACGGCGAAGCGGTGATTAAAATCAGTTTCCATAATTACGTTGCGGTGGAAGGTGTCACACTGCAAGAACAACTCGTATTCGAGGTACAGCCGGATGGCACAATCAAAGCAAAATAGCTGTTTGGTTATAGCAATACTCTTGGTCCTTTGCACCATCATTTTGATGATGCAAGGGACACCGCAAATTGTGTATGCGTCAAGTGAAAATTCGTTTGACACCACGAACGTTTTGGATGACCTTTTGTCGTCCACTATAGACGGAAAACCTTTCGATTTGAAAGACTATCCGTACAACGAAAACGGGACGCTACGCATTGTGAGTTTTATAGAGTATTGCTACTCGTTCAAATCCAATATGCGAGCAAATTACGGACTTTATCTGCTGATTTATAACCCACAAGCCTTGAATTTGTCAACTAACAGCAAACAGAACAAAATCCAAATGGCTGTAAGTTACGACAAAAACGGCACGCCTACAAGGTATGAAAAGTTTGATTTGCAGTTCTGCAGTAAGTCATCAAAAGACTATAAAAATCTGTTCTACAAATACAAAATCGTAGATAGAAAAATAGCCGATAAGACCTTTGCGGAACGAGTAAATACCAACGAGCGCAGATACGATATTTCTGGCATAGAACTCGTAACGTACGGAGATAAAAATGCTACCGAATACGGTGTCGGCGGAACGTACGCTTTTACGGGATATTCGGAAGGATACGGCCCTGACGCCAATGCAAAATCTACGTTGAATTGCGTTGTGCAAGACCTTGAAACTTTGACACTCGAAGTGCATCACACATCGTTCAGAACCAACGTTTCGAACAAAGGCAAAGACCATTACAACGAAGTCAACTCGGTGTATTTTTCTATCCCGGAGCGAATTTATCAAGAGTACGGAAAGTTGCAAAAAATACGCGCGGAATGGTGGGAGTACAAGACCAAACTTGCCGCTATCACTTCCAATGAGGCGTTCTATCAAAAGATGCTTGCAGGCTCAAAACTCAAAACAGAGAAAGATCAAAACAATCCACAAATTCCATATAGACTCTTTACAGGGTACAAGGTTGAGCAAACATCAAATCAATTTCATGGATATACATCGATTGAATATGATTGGTGTTTCAACGAGCGTACCAATTATGAAGAGACAACCGGCGGCGCAGTTTTCAATTCTACGAAAGTGAGCAAGGCAAACAGTCAGTCGGATATGATGCCAATGGTTTTCTATTCACCATACGTCGGGCTTGACGAGGTGTTTGACTTTCTCTTTTCAAAACCAGCTGCGGGCGACGTTGCAGCCAACAGAGTTGCCGAATATATCTATGGATATTCCAACGAATTAGGAAACGGATACATAGACTGCAACGGACGTGAGATAAGCAAGGACTTGTTTGAATCTTTCGTTGACGAAGGCAGGCAAATGGGACACAACGACAAAACCATTGACCTTGCCGACACCTTTAATCTTATGAGCTATAACTCCAACCACTCGTGGTGGGACAAACTCTGGGACTATGGTTTTTCGTGGCCTCAGACAAGCGGTGATTATAAAGACATCTCGCCTATCTATGAAGTGAAAGCGGATGATTTGATTGCCGATGACTACGGCGTATCTCAAAGATTGCTCGTGAATAAGAACGACGTCGCAAGTTTGAAAGCTTTCTATGCAAAAGAGAGTGCGCTTAACAGACGAGTGGTATTGTTCAGATTTGCAAACACGGACTACTTCTCTCAAGCATGCGGACGAAGTGACAACGAAGGCAATTATGTTCCCGAGGACGAGGCAGACACCTATATTGCAAGCGAAACCATATTCCTTGACTTTGACATCATAGAACTGACTTTCAACAAGGACGGCGTATATCACGTCATTCCAATTGTATCCAGCCCTACCGATGTCATAAACGGATTTACGGCTCCGGCACAGAAGTTGGAATGGTGGAAGATAATCATTGTGGTTATCATTCTCATCATTTGCCTAATACTTCTTGCACCGATACTGCCGTATATCTTCAAAGGAATTTGGCTCGTTATTTGCGCTCCGTTCAAGGCGATAAAGTCCGTCAATGAAAAGCGTAAAGCAAAAGACAAATCACAAGGCGGTGATAGCGTATGAAACAAGAAAAAACGATGCTACTCAAAGCCGAAATATGTATGCTGATTATATGTCTGATTTGCCTTATGATTTCGCTTTGTTTCGAGCCTATAAAATCGTATGATATTGCCTTTGCAGACAGTGGGACAAAATGGTCTGTGGGCGATTCGCAAACAGTTATTGCAACCGCTCATCCGGACGGTGTTCCGCAGACGTTTGAATGGTCGCTGACTTGGGATAAAAGCAAGACTTCGAGTATCACGTATTCGGTCATAAAAGACAAAGATCCATACGATTATTTGAGCCTTGAAATCGATGGCGCGGAGTGCAAAATTACGGTGCTGAAATATCACAAAGTTGGTATCACATACACCGTGTATTTGACGCTCACGGCAACAAGTAAGGACAATCCCGATTGTAGTGCGACTTGCAGCATAAAACTTGGATAGGAGATACAATGAAAACAGTGAAAAGAATCGTATGTATTCTGCTCATTATTTTGGTTGTATTTGCAGTCGGCTACTTGATATTTACAGGCAGCCGATTGCCTTCTATTACGACCGATAACGAGGCAAGAATACTCAATGTAGCAACCAATATAGGAGGCGGCTTATGAGCAAGAAAAACATAGCGTACATAGGGATAAGCGTGCTTGTTACAATAGCGTTTATTCTGCTCGCTGCGCTTGTGCTCAAAACGTCCTATATTCGCATATTCGAGAGTTTAACCGACTTAATACACTCGATAAAATATTACTTCTGCAAATTATTCGGTATAGATGCAGAATTAAACCCGAGCATTCTCGACGGCTCAAACGCTATACAATGGGAGTCTATACTTCCATCCGACTTTGACGATTTCAAAGTCAAGTTCGTTGAGTTTTGGAGATTGTTTGCGAACCTTGACAACTTCATATTATACGGTAAAACCGTAGGCGAAAAACTGGGCGTCGCGGCACAAATTTTCGTGATAATTTTGCCCTTTATTTTTGTGTTTTTCTTTGTCATAAAGAAGTTGTATTCAACTCCCAACACAAAGCATAACAAGGACTCGAAACCGCTACAAATTCACAAGTCAATAGCACGAAGAATAACGCGTCCGACAAAGCAATTTATCATCGGATATTTCGCGTTTTTGAACTGTCAAAAATGGATACCGATTGCGTGGGCAATCATTTGGTTTTGTAGTCTGAATTTGACGAGCATCGTCATATCGTTCTTTGCATACTTTTTGTATTTCTCGGTGTCGTTTGACTTCGTTTCGATATACACGATTGCAAGGAAACTCATCATAGATTTGCAAGTGATTTTCAAGCACTTTCCGTGGTGGAGTTTACTGCCTTTTGCGTGGCTTATTTTTGAGTATATCAGGCGCAAAATCGCAGTGGATATTTTACGTCATAAAGAGGCTCAAAATTGCGGTTTCATAAACGCCCTTCCGATAGTGTCTATGACTTGCGGAAGTATGGGCAAACGCAAGACCACAATCATTACTGATATGGCACTTTCGCAAGACGTTATGTTTAGGCAAAAAGCGCTTGAACTCTTGCAGAAAAACGATATGCGTTTCCCCTCCTTCCCATGGATCGCGCTTGAAATGGAAGTGCGCAAATGTATGGAGCATCACGTCATCTATAATCTTGCGAGCATCGAGAAATGGATGAAGTTGAAACGAGAGCGCTTTGAAAAGCATCGCAATGCAAAGTGGCAGTTGTATGGTTACGACTATGACTTATATGGGCTTACATACAATGACGAACTCAAAACGTATCATCTTTTCGACGTATTGACGAACTATGTAAAGTTGTACTTTATATACGTCATAGAATCCAGCCTTATTGTGTCCAACTATTCCGTGCGAGAAGACAGCGTGCTTATGGA
>ULOF01025791.1_pt1 | contig 26958 bp, 24 predicted proteins | sample 1952371 | NCBI WGS metagenome assembly ULOF01 (sample SAMEA4835597, study PRJEB28245) | human gut metagenome | biome: gut microbiome; material: fecal sample | place: Denmark | collected 2008 | reverse complement strand
CGCCGAAGTCCAAACACGTGAGGAAGGGGGAAAATTGCAATTGAATATGTATTAATGATAAAAGGTAAAATATAAAAAACGCTCAAATCGAATGATTTTGAGCGTTTTTTATATTTTGTGTTCTAAAATCTCTAAATTATTAGAATACTTTTCTATTATTAATTAACTTCACAAACCTCAATCAATTTATTGTCCACAAGGTCGCACGAGGTGAGAATGTAAGTTATATTACGCTTTTTGAGAGACGGCGTAACTCGCACGCTCTTTCCGTGCAAGTGTCCGTAAAGAACGTAGTCCACGTTATATTTTTCAAGCAACGCCGTCACTTCGGTATCCTGATAGGTCGCCTCAAACGGAGGATAGTGAAGCATCGCAATAAGAACGTCGCCGTCTTTTTGAAGATTTTTCGCATACGAAAGCGAAAGTTCGAGGCGTATCAGTTCGCGCTTATAAATCTTGACTTCGCTTTCGGGCGTGTCTTTTGAGGGGATATTCCAACCGCGCGAGCCTGCAACAATCACGCCTTTTCCCGACGGCGATTCCACGCGATAGGCGTTGTTTTGAATGAAATTGAAATCGGGGAAGTTGCTCCTCATTTTTCCGAGCGAACTCCAATAATAGTCGTGATTGCCCTTAACGACGTATTTTTGACCTTTGAGAGCGGCGATTTGCTCGTAGTCGGGTTTTGCTTCTTCGAGCGTCAATCCCCAAGACATATCTCCGCCAAGCAAAACGAGGTCGCCGTCGGCAACCTTTTTATCCCAATCCTCGCTTATTTTCACGAAGTGGTTTTGCCATCCGTCACCGAAAATATCCATCGGTTTTTCGACAGCGGAGGAGAGATGCAAATCGCTTATCGCAAACACTTTCATATTGATAATAATATCATATATTTTTATATTTATCAATTATTGAAACGGAATCTCTCGATTCGCGTTCGATTTGTTATATTCGAGATTCCGAAGGGGAGCAAAACGGATTGCTTTTTTGCATCGAATTAAAATCTATATTCATCCTATCGTTTGCCGCAAAATTTACCCAAAAGAAAAATGCGGATTTAGTTCCGCATTTCTCTATTTGCTCGTTTTTGCCTATCAGGTCGGAAACAGCGGCAGATCGAAAACGCCTTGGCACGCGTCTTGACTGAACTCCGTGCAGGGAGGAATCTTGCAGTAGCCGTAGGACGGCACGAGAAGATTGACGGGCGCTTGCACGCTGAGAATGACCGTAACGCAACAAGTTATCGTAAACGTATAGTCGCTCACGTAAGTACCTCTTGGCGACGCCATATTGACGGTTGCGGCAACGACGGGCGAAATCACGCTTCCCGACGGCACGCACATGACGACGTCTTGCGAGATGCTCACGGTGCTCGTTCCCGTTCCTGCCGTGCCGTTTGCGTCGGTGTAGGCGATCTGAATGGGGATCGATACGGTTGCCGTGACTCTTGAAAGTCCCGCTCTGTCGGCAATGGGGGTTATCGTAAGGGCGGTAATCGTGCCGACCGAAGAGGTGGACGAGCCGCTGACGAAGGTGAGCGGAAGAGTAGGACTTGCAGGCGAAATATTGGTGAGAGTCACCGATTGTTCGATGCTTGTCTGCATCATGCAGGCGTCAAAAATTTTCGTCGTCTGAATACAAACCTTTTCACACAAACCGTTCATCGGATTGCCGTTGATGTTCCCGGGACATCTGTCTATTGTAGAGTTGTTGTTGCAAAAAGACATCTTTTTACCTCCTTTTATATTTGCCACAATATATGCGACGGAATTTTTTTTGTTGTCAAGTCGGGATTTTGCAGGGCAGAACGGTATAATTTCGAGTGCTTTTCAGTCGTAAAAATTTATAAAAATATCATCGCTTTTTTGCCTAAAATCACTGTTTAGACGGCTTTTTCCAAGTCGAATATGCAGTAGATTTTGCGTTTTGTATATAGTTTACTTGTAAACATAATCAAAAATGCATAAATCTCAAAAATCTCACTATTTACTCAAAAAAATTTTGGGTTAAAAATGGAAAAATCTTATTGACAACCGTCTTATATTGTTATACAATAACAAGCGTGAAGGGTGAAGTGCCCACAAAAGGAATGAAGCAATGTCAAAATTCATGCTCGGAAACGCGCGTCATCAACTCGACGAGAGAAACAGGTTCAGAATTCCCGTCAAGTTCCGTGAAGGACTTGGCTCGAATCCTTATTACCTTCCCGGCAAGAACGGTTGCTTGTACATCGTTCCCGAAGAGAGATTTGAAGAAATGTTCGCACCTTTCATCAATCAAAACCCCTACACGTCCGACACGGACGAATTCACCTCGACGGTATTCTCGTTCAGCGGACCGCTCGAAGAGGACGCACAGGGCAGAGTTTCTTTGGACAAGACCATCAAAGAGAAATTCGGCATTGACAAAGAAATGGTTTTCGTCGGCAAGGCAACCTATCTCGAGGTTTGGCCGGCAGAGGCTTGGGACGCAAGATACGGCGTGCTCGACCCCGGCAAGATCGACAAGATGATTCAGGACCTCAAAAAGTACGGAGTGTAAAATGGAATTTTCACACGTACCGGTGATGTTAAACGAGTGCCTTGACGGATTGAAGATAAAGAGTGACGGAATCTACGTTGACGGCACGGTCGGCGGCGCGGGACACTCGATAGAGATCGTCAAGAAATTAGGCGAGGGCGGCAGGCTCATAGCGGTAGACCGTGACAGCGACGCACTCGAAGCGGCAAGCAAAAGGCTTGCTCCGTACAAGGACAAAGTGACCTTCGTCCACGACGATTACAAAAATCTCATTTCCGAACTCGATTCGCTCGGAGTGGGAGAGGTTGACGGAATCCTTCTCGATCTGGGAGTGAGCAGTTATCAACTCGACAACGCCGAAAGAGGATTCAGTTATATGAAAGACGCACCGCTGGATATGCGCATGGACAGGGAGCAGCCCTTGAGTGCCTACGACGTGGTGAACGGATACGACGAAAGAGAAATCGCAAACATACTCTTTGACTACGGCGAAGAAAAACTTGCAAGAGTCATCGCAAGGAATATAGTCGCAAAGAGAGCGCAAAAGCCGATTGAAACGACTCTCGAACTTGCAAAGATAGTCGAGGACAGTTATCCGGCAAAGACCAGATGGAAATTCGGACACCCGGCAAAGCGCACTTTCCAAGCGATACGAATTGCGGTCAACGGCGAACTCAACGCCCTTGACGAAGCGATAACGGCGATGGCAAGACGTCTGAAAAAGGGCGGAAGAATGGCAGTGATAACCTTCCATTCGCTCGAAGACAGAATCGTCAAATCCGCATTCAGAGAACTCAATCTCGCCTGCACGTGTCCGCCCGATTTCCCCGTGTGCGTATGCGGCAAGGTGCAAGAGGTCGAACTCGTCAACAAAAAGCCTATCGTGGCAAGCGACGAGGAGATGAAAAACAATCCTCGCTCGCAAAGTGCGAAACTCAGAATCGTCGAAAGAATCTGAGCGACAAAAAGACAAAAACGAAACGCAAAAACTTATAAAAAAACAAGATAAAAAAGAAGATTAATAAGGAAGGGAAAACCGATATTCTAACAGGGGCAATATTTAGAAATCGGCATTCTAAAAGGGGTACGCTATGGCAATCACATTGGACGAATTGTTGGGTAGAAACACAAGAGAAGCCGTGCAAAACAGCACAGCTGCTTTTCCGTCATACGAAGATTTCAAGACATCACGCATGAATCAAGCACCTCAAGCGCAACCGACTCAAGCGGTGCGTTACAACTTTGACATGGCTCCCGCAAGAGAAGTCCGTTCAACCGAGAGCGTGAGAAATTACGAAGCGTCCCGTCCGTACGTCGCTCCTCAATCGAGCGAGTACCAAAACAGAGATTATCCCATCTACGATTCTTTGCAACAAAGAGCGCAATACGCGCCCGTACAACCCGTACAATATCAATCTCAGCCTTACCAAGCCCCCGTGCAAACTTACGATCAAGTGCAATACGCCCAGCCGCAAGTTCAGCCGATGCCTGCGCAAACTCATGAAGGATTTTACGAGTTCACGGCGCAGGATAGCGAGAGAGCGAGCGATCAGGAACTTTACGCAAGACTTGCGCACACCAATATGAGCAACACGCCCGTATTCGAGGACAGTGCGCAACAAACGGTGAAGCGCACGGGACTTTTTGCTCGCAAGGCACAAAAGACTCAGGATATGTCCGAGCAAAAGCAACGCGCCCGCCTCAACACGAAAGGCAAAATCATTCTCGGCGTGTATCTTGCGGTCATCGCGCTCGTAGCGTCGCTCATCATCGTCAACGCAACTAAAATCAATCAAGGTAAGGCAGTGACGCCCACTGCGGAGTTCAAAGCGAGCATGCAAGCGAATAATACGGAATCTTTTGAAATAGATTCTAAGTATGAAGTTCGCATCTAAAAAACAGACAAAACCCAATCTTCTTTATAATCCAACAAAAAGGCTGTCGGCAATACTATTGCTGATGGTCTTTTTGTTTTGTGCGATATTCGCAAAGATGCTAGTAGTGATAATCGTGGAGGGCGAATCTTTGCAAGTCAAAGCGGTAGATCAGTGGCTTCGCGACGTACCCACCGACGCGCCGAGGGGGAAGATCCTCGACAAAAACGGCAAGGTGCTTGCCTCGACTGCAACTCGCTACAACCTATACGTCAGACCGAGCAACACTCCCGACAAAGAGTCGGTAGCGCGGCTTTTATGCGAGATATTCGGCGGCGATTATCAAAAAACGCTCGAAAAGATCTCCAAGCGCACGAGCGAAGTCACCGTAGCCACGAAAGTCACCAAGGAGCAGTTGAACGAAATCTATTCGTCTGGATTGAAAGGAATTTATTATTCCGAGGACAATTTCCGCTATTATCCCTACGGCGATTTTATGACGCAGGTGCTTGGATTCTGTTCGAGCGACGGTTTCGGGCAAACGGGACTCGAATCCTATTACGACAAGTATCTCACGGGCGTAAACGGCAAGATTCTGACTGAAACCGACCTTATCGGGCGCTCGCTCGACGGTGAAGTGGATTATTATCTTCCGTCGATAGCGGGGCTTGACGTCAAAACCACGCTTGACGCGGGAATACAGAGCATAGTGGAAGGAGCGGTGCACAACGCCGTTGCCAAATTCAACCCCAAAGGGGTTGCGTGCATCGTAATGGACTACACGACGGGCGGAATAGCGGCGCTTTGCGAATATCCGTCCTTTGACCTAAACAACGTACCGCGCGACGATTTGACCACGCTGTTCGAGAGTTCCAAAAGCCGAATAATCTCAACGGTTTACGAACCCGGCTCGACGTTCAAGATTCTCACGTCCGCGGCTGCGCTCGATTCGGGGAAAGTACGCACGTCGGACAGATTTTACTGTGCAGGCTCGAAAGTGGTGGACGGCAAGAAGATTCGCTGTTGGAAATCAAAAGGTCACGGCTCGATAGACTTCGGGCAGGGCGTTGAGTCGAGTTGCAACTGCGTATTTATGGAGTGCGCGTTGCGAATGGGCACGAATACCTTTTACGACTATCTTGCTTCGTTCGGACTTACGAGAAAAACGGGCGTGGACATGACGGGCGAAACGAGCGGCATATTCATCGACAGAAATCTCGTCAAAAACGTAGACCTTGCGCGCATCGGATTCGGGCAAGCGGTAGCGGTGACGCCGATAGGCTTGCTTGCGGCAACTTCGAGCGTGGTGAACGGCGGCACGAAAGTCACGCCGCACGTGATGAGCGAGGTGAAATCCGACTCGACGGTGGTCGCCTCGTACGCCTTGACGGGTGGCGAGAGGGTAATCTCGCAAAACACTTCGGACACTATGTGCGAACTTTTGCAAAGGGTAGTCACCACGGGAAGCGGCAAGGGCGCGTATGTACCGGGCTACAAAATTTTGGGCAAAACGGGCACGGCGCAAAAGTACGAAAACGGTCAGATAGCGCGCGGAAAATACATCTCGTCCTTCCTCGGTTTTTCGGTGAGCGAGGGCGCAAACTACGGCGTACTTTTCATCGTAGACGAACCCAAAGGCTATATGTATTACGGCTCGCTCGTAGCGTGTCCGATGGTTGGCGACATATTCGAGAGCGTCTTTGCGTACCTCGGTATCGAGCCGCACTACACGGGCGAGGAGCAATCGATAATCGGCGAGGAATTTACGCTTCCGTCTTTTGAGGGTATGAGTGTCAACGATGCGAAAAACGCGCTCAAAAAACTCGGATTGTACTGCGAAATCGACGGTGAAGGGGGCGTCGTCACGGGGCAATATCCGCTTGCGGGCGTAACGGTAGACAAACGCAACGCCGTACTGCTTCTGACCTGAAAAAGAAAACGAAAATCGAGCAAGTCGCTCCCGTTTCAATGCGGAAGCGGCTTTCTTTTTTATAGGATTCGAGCGCCGCGAAACCGCCAAAGAACGTTGAAAAGATTTTCCGTTTTTGTCTAAGATTGCGGTTGGGTTGATAATGCTTTCTACACTCATTATTATGAGTGTATCAACCCTTGGAGGAAGCAACTTATGAAACTTGAAAACTTGCTTTACGGCGTAGAGATTCAAAAGACGAACGTCGATTCCGACGAAGAAATAAAAGAGATAAAAATCGATTCTCGCAAGGTGGAAGAGGGCGATATGTTCGTATGCCTCGAAGGCGTATGCGACGACGGCAATTCTCATCTTTGCGAGATAAACTGCGATTTCGTCGCGGTGACGGAAAAAGAGCCGAGCGGCGGCAAGTACGTCGTGGTGAAGGACGCGCGCAAAGCGTACGCGCAGATTTGCGAAAACAGATTTTTGCGTCCGTTGGAAGGAATGAAATTCGTAGCGGTCGTAGGCACGAACGGCAAGACGTCCACGGCTCATTATATCGATTCGATTTTGTCGTTTGCTGGGATAAAAACGGGGCTTATCGGCACTGAGGGACACTATATTCTCGGCGAAAAGGTCGGACAGAGTCTCACCACGCCCGATCCGTACGAACTCAACGAACTGTTTTTCAAAATGCGCACGAGGGGAGTGGAAGTAGTCGTTGCGGAGGTGAGCGCGCACGCGATATACCTCGAAAAACTCGGAGATATAAAAGCGGACGTCGCGATTCTGACCAACGTATCGCAAGATCATCTCGACTATTTCAAGGACTTTGCAAACTATCAAAGCGTAAAAATGTCGTATTTTGAAAACGGCAACGCAAAGAGAGCGATAATCAACGTCGACGACGAGAGCGGACGGATTCTGCTCAAACGTCTCGAATGCAGAGAGGACGTAAAAACGACGAGTTACGGCCTTTACAATCCTGCCGACTGTTTTGCGGTGAACGTTATCGAGGACATAGACGGCGTAAAGTTCGTGGCAAATTTGGAGGACGAAATCGTTGACGTCAAGTCCTCTCTTTACGGCGAATTTAACGTCTACAATCTTTTGGGCGCGATGAGCGTCGCAAGTTGTCTAGGCATAGACACTCAAACACTTACGCATGCGGTGAGAAAAATCAAAGCGGTCAAGGGCAGATTCTCGGTTTTACACACTGACAAAGGCACGATAATCGTAGATTACGCGCACACGCCCGACGGACTCAAAAATTTGCTTTCGACCGCACGAACGCTCACCAAATCCCGACTTATAACGCTGTTCGGATGCGGCGGCGAGCGTGACAGACAAAAGCGCGCGGCGATGGGCAAAATAGCCTCGGAGTACAGCGATTTTATCGTGCTGACGAGCGACAATCCTCGCAGCGAAGACGCAACGGACATAATCCGCCAAATCGAGTGGGGCGTGACGATAAAGGACGTCAAATGCATCGTCGACCGACCCGAAGCGGTCAAATTTGCGCTTTCGGAAATGGAAGAGGGCGACACGCTCGTGCTTGCAGGCAAGGGCAACGAAAGTTATCTTGAAATCAAAGGCAAAAAGATTCCGTACAACGACTTCGATATGGTTGCGAGGTACGCAAGATAATGAGCGGACTCACCAAAATCCTATTATATTTCATAGCCTCCGTGGCGTTTGCCGTGCTGATTGCGCCGCTCGTGATAAAACTTATGAGCAAACTAAAAGCCAAGCAAACGGTGCTGGGCTACGTCAAACAGCACGAACACAAGAGCGGCACGCCTACGATGGGTGGATTCATATTCTTATTGCCCGCGCTCGTGTTTTCGCTCGTGGAATTTCAGAGATTTTCCCTCGTCGCGATTGCGGTCACGACGGGTTTTTGCGTGCTTGGATTTCTTGACGATTTCATCAAAATCAGGTATTCGCGCAACCTCGGACTCAAGCCTTATCAGAAGATAATCGGGCAGTTGGGCTTAAGTTTTGCGGCAGGTTGGTTCGTGTACGCCTCAAAGGATATCGGCACTGCGATAAATCTTCCGTTCACGACGTATACGCTCGATATGAGTTGGGGGATAATCCCCTTCGTCGTACTCGTATACGTGGCAACCACCAATTCCGTCAACCTCACCGACGGACTCGACGGACTTGCGGGCTACACGTCGGTCGCTTATTTTTTGTGGTTCGGCATACTTTTATATTTCATATACGACGACGCATTGAAGTCGGGCGATTCCGATTGTGCAAAAGAGATTTTATCTCTTTGCGTATTTTGCGTATCGATGCTCGGCGGCGTTCTCGGCTATCTCGTATTCAACGGCTATCCCGCAAAGATAATGATGGGGGATACGGGGTCGCTTGCGCTCGGAGCGGCGTGCGCCACGGTAGCGATTTTTTCAAAAAATCCGCTTTTAATCGTCACGTCGGGCATAATGTACGTGTTTTCAAGCATATCAGTTATATTGCAGGTGCTGTCCTTCAAACTCACGAAGAAGAGGATCTTTCTTATGGCTCCCTTTCATCATCATCTTGAAATGAAAGGGCTTCACGAATCCAAGATAGTGACGATATATTTCGTGATAAGTATGGTGGGCGGCGCGCTGACGCTGATATTTGCGAGGAGCATATGAAACTTGTTGGCAGAAACGTAGTCGTTTACGGCGCGGGAGCGAGCGGAATTGCCGCATACGAATTGTTGAGAGAAAAGGGTGCGAGAGTCATCGTCTACGACGACGATCCTTCGTGCGAGCGCGCGACGAACAGCGTGGGCGTATTCAAAGACGCCGACCTCATCGTTTTAAGTCCCGGAGTCAATCCGAGCAAAGACTTTTTGCTTGACGCAAGGCTTGAAAACAAAACCGTCACGAGCGAACTTCAACTTGCCTCGACCGTTTGCGTTGCGGAGCAAATTGCAATCACGGGAACGAACGGCAAAACCACCGCAACGCTTCTTATCGACCACATTCTCAAAAGAGCAGGCATACATTCTCACGCCGTAGGCAACATTGGCGTGCCGTTCTCGTCCATTGCCGACAAACTCGACGCCACCGAAACGGCAGTCGTTGAAGCAAGCAGTTATCAACTTGAAAACAGCGTAGGTTTTTCACCCGATATCGCGGTTTTGCTCAACGTAAAGCCCGACCACCTTTCAAGACATTCGACGATGAGAAACTACGTCAACGCAAAGGCAAATATCTTCCGTGCACAGAGCGAGAGCGACTATCTCGTCTACAATTCCGACGACGAGATAATCAAGGATATGATTCGCCAAGCGCCGTCGCAAAAAGTGCCGTTCTCAATCGAGCGCGTCGAGCCGACGGGAGCGTATATCTCGTCGCAATTCATATGCTTCAGAGGCAACCCCATAGTCGCTTTGGACGAAATCGACTTCAAGGGCGAGGAACTTCAAAACGTACTTGCCGCCGTTGCCGTGTGTATGCTAAAAGGCGTTTCCGCATTTTGCACCGCCTCTGCGCTCACCGACTTCAAGCGACCGGCATATCGCCGTCAACTCGTAGCGATAGCGCAAGGCGCGTACGTTTACAACGACAGCAAATCCACCAACGTGTCCGCGTGCTTGTGCGCGTGTTCGAGCGTGGGCGAGTGTGTGCTTATGCTCGGCGGACAGAAAGGGGAAGAGAATTTCGACGATCTCTTTTCTCGCTTGCCATCGAGCGTAAAAGCAATCACCGTTCAGGGCGAAAACGCCGACATAATTCTCAAAAGTGCGAGAACGTTCGGCTTTGAAAATATCAGAAAATGCGAGAATCTTCAAAGCGCCATATCCACGGCTTTCGATCTTGCCAAAGAGTTCGAGTGCGAGAGCATACTCTTTTCTCCTGCGAGCAAGAGTTTCGACTTATACAAAAACTTTGAGGAGCGAGCCAAAAAGTTCGATTCTCAAATTGCCGACTACCTTTCCAAAAGATGAACGGAACGGGAGGCATATCACCGCGCGCTGCGCATAATGCGCTTACACGCTCAAGCGCGCAAAAGGAGTACGCAATCGACAATGAGTGCGTTTCGTTTACGCACGATGACGATTTCGTTTCCAACGAACGCACTTCACGCACGAGCACACTGCGCATGCGACGTGCGCACGCAGTGCGCGAGAGTGAAATCCATCTTGGCGTTTTGGGCAAGGGCAAGTTCGATTATACGCTTGCTCTCGTAGCGGCGTTGCTCAGCATTTTAGGGCTCGTTTTCATATATTCGGCGTCTTGTTATTCGGCAAAAGTGCAGACGGGCGACGCATTTCGCTACGTCAAAACTCAAGCCGTCGCTTTATGCGTAGGTCTGTTTTTGAGCGTGCTTTTGTCGTCCGCCAAATCTTCGTCCCTCAAGAAAATTTCACCCGTGCTTTACCTCGTCGGATTGTCGCTTTTGGCAATGGTATTCTTGCCCGTAATCGGCGTTGAAAGTTACGGCGCGAAGCGTTGGCTCAACCTCGGCTTTTTCACCGTGCAACCGAGCGAGTACGCAAAATTCTTTATGGCTATGGCAATCGCCCGTTTTGCGAGCGAAGCGGATATGAGCAAATTCCGCAACCTTCTTTTCGTCCTATTTTTAGGCGGAGCGGTGTGCGTGCTCATTATGCTCGAGCCGAATATGTCCATAACCATGTGCGTAGTTGCGGTGGTATTCGTAATGCTTTTTGCAAGCGGCGCGAAAATCAAGCATCTTGCGCTTTTGACGATACCCGTTGTCGTCGGAGCGGTTGCGCTGATACTGATAGAGCCGTACCGCATGCAACGCTTGCTTGCCTTTCTCGACCCGTGGAAATCTCCGCTTGAAGAGGGTTATCAACTCATTCAGTCCTACTATGCGCTCGGAAGCGGCGGATTATTCGGAGTCGGACTTTTCGAGTCGAGGCAAAAATATCTTTTCTTGCCGTTTGCGGAGAGCGATTTTATCTTGTCCGTCGTAGGCGAGGAAACGGGGCTTTTCGGCGTAGCGGTGATAATGCTCCTATTTTTCGTATTCGCGCGCCGCGGACTCAAAATCGCAAGGGAAGCCTCGGACAGATTCTCGTGTTATCTTGCGCTCGGAATCACGGCGGTCACGAGCGTGCAAGCGATGCTCAATATGGCGGTCGTATGCGGAGCGATACCGCCCACGGGATTGCCGTTGCCGTTTATGAGCGCAGGCGGCAGTTCGCTCGTTGCGTATCTTTGCGCGGTGGGCGTGCTTGAGAGCATTGCCAAAAACTCATCGCCGTACGTGAGCAGAAACGACTTTTCCTCACGATAAAAACGAAATCGAGGGTGCTATGTCAAAGCAATATCTGAAAATCATCGGCGGAAATCAACTCAACGGCAGATACGAAGTCCACGGCGCGAAGAACGCCGTTTTGCCCATACTTGCGGCAGGACTTCTGACCGAAGAGGATTTAACCGTAAAAAACTGTCCGAACATAACCGACGTTAATGCAATGACCAAAATGCTCGAAGCCTTGGGCGAGCGCGTAGAGCGCGATGGCAGGCGCATAACCGTGCGCGGGCGGGCAGCACGCACGCGCGTAGACGATTCGCTTTGCAAAGATATGCGCTCGTCCATATTTATGCTCGGTGCGCTTCTGACCTCTTGCGGTGAGGTGGAAACTCTTTTCCCGGGCGGTTGCGATATAGGCTTGCGACCTCTGGATATTCACCTTGAGGGACTGAAAAAAATGGGAGCGAGCGTAACCGTGACGGAGAGCGGCATAAAGTGCGAAGCCGAAAGACTTTTCGGCGCGAAGATACTTATGAAGTATCCAAGTGTCGGCGCAACCGAAAATCTACTTATGTGCGCGACTTTGGCAAAGGGCAGAACGACGCTCGTCAACTGTGCGCGAGAGCCGGAAATCGTATCTCTTGCCGAGTGCTTGCGCGCAATGGGCGCACGCATACGCGGAGAGGGAACGTCTGTTATGGAAATCGACGGCGTAGACAAACTCTACGGCGCAAAAGTCAACCCCGTTGGCGACAGAATAGTTGCCGGAACGCTATTATGCGCAGGCGCGCTGTGCGGTGGGGATATCGAAATCGACGGTGTGAGCGTCAAGCATCTCGACGCGGTAATCTCCGCTTTGAAGAGCAAGGATTGCAAAATCGAAGGCGACGACAACTATATGCGCGTGCGCTCGAACGGGCGTATGCACGGCGTGCGCGTAACGACAGCGCCTTATCCGCTTTTCCCGACGGATATGCAACCCCAACTTCTTTGCGCCTCGTGCTTTTCGGACGGCGTAAGCGTAATAAAGGAAACCGTCTTTGAAAAACGCTTTGCTCACGCTCTCGAAATGGAAAAACTTGGTGCTCGCATAAACGTAAACTCCGACACGGCAATCGTATCGGGCTGTTCCAAGTTTGATTCGCCATATATGATAAACGACGGAACGTTGGTAGCGCACGACTTGCGAGGAGGAGCGGGACTATGCCTTGCGGCGTTGAAGATAAAAGGCGAAAGCAGGGTATACGGCACGGAATATATAGACCGCGGCTACGAGAGTATCGAAGATATGTTTTGCTCTCTCGGCGGCTACGTCTTGCGCTCAAAAGACAGATAGGTAGCGTACCCGAAATTGATAAAGTACGCTCGGAAGTTAAATAACGCACACCCCGTGGCAAGCAGTTCCCAACCGAACGAACACATGCCCGATATTCGATGCGTCGAATTGTATTGACTGCATGCGTCGCGTGCTTGAAAAACCGATGAAGCACACTCCGTGGCAAGCAGTTCCCAACCGAACGAACCCGATATTCGATGCGCCGAATTGTATTGACTGCATGCGTCGCGTGCTTGAAAAACCGATGAAGCACGCCCCGTGGCAAGCAGTTCTCAACCGAACGCATACCCGATATTCGATGCGCCGAATTGTATTCACTGCATGCGTCGCGTGATTGAAAAACCGATGAAGCACACCCAAAAGGCAGATAAAGTACGCCCGATTGACGATAAAAGGGCGTTTTTCGACAAAAAATGCGTTCTCGGCAATTTTTTTTGATAAAAATCCGTTGACACGATAAGTATTTTATATATAATAATACTATAAATAATGCGCGCGTTAGCGTGTTTTTTACAAAATAACGAGGAAGAATATGGGTTCGATTTTCACAAAAGACATAGCCGTATTGGACGTCAACTCTCGCCTTGTGAGCGCAATCGTAGGTTCAAAGAGGGCGCAGAGCGTTTTCGGCATTAAGTCTGTCGTCGAAAAGCAACACCAGGGTTATGAAAACGGCGAGTGGTTCGACAAGAGCGAAACGGTGCAGATTGCCAAGGAAGTCTTGCTCGAAGCGATGAAGAACGCCGATTCCCGCACCAAACGACTTTTCATCGGCGTGCCTGCCGAGTTCGTCACGGTAGTGACCAAAGAAGTCTCGGTGCGACTTGACAGACAACGCAGAGTCATCGACGACGATATATCTTATCTTCTCAAAAAGGGCGACGATTTCGATCAGAGCAAATATCTGACCATCAACACGTCCGCCATTTATTTCGCACTTGACGACAAGGACAAAATTTACAGCGACGTTCGCGATATGGAAGCGACCACGGTCGAAGCGTGCGTGAGTTACATGCTTTGCGAAAAGAGTTTCGTCGAGATGTTCGACGCCGTAGCGAGCGAGCTTGGTTTCACCGACGTCAGATACGTCGCGACTTGTTGGGCGGAGTGCATGGCGCTTCTTGAGAAGGAACAGCGCGACAACGTATACATGCTCATTGACATCGGCTACTTGTCCTCGTCGGTATGCATAGCCAAGGGCGACGGCATATTGGATATGAAGTCGTTCTCCATGGGCGGAGCGCACATTTGTGCTGACATATTCGAAGCGCTTGACGTGCCGTTCGAGATGGCGGAAGAGGCAAAACGCCTCGTGGACCTCAACCTCAACTACAGCGACGAGGCAGTGCTCGTCAGCGACGGAGAAAACGCCGTATACGCTCAGGACGCCTGCGAAATCGCAAAGAATCGCCTTGACGTATTTGCGGATATTTTGGGCGATATCCTCAAGGATATCGAAGAGGACGCCCCCTCGTATATGTCTGTCTATCTCACTGGCGAGGGCGTAGCGTCGATGAGAGGCGCAAAGAAGTATCTTAGCGAGCAACTTGGCAAAAACATTGAAATCATCACTCCGAAACTTCCGGGCTTCGTCAAGCCCCAAGACAGTTCAAAAGCGTCGCTTTTGGTCATGGCGGACAATCTTTCGAGATTCGATTTCGGAGCGTTTATAAAAAAGTTATTCAACGGAGGTAAAAAATGATAGATTTTGAAAAATTCGGTTGGACACCGAGCGATGAAACTTCTTCCGAGGAAGAAGAAGCCGTGCAAGAAGAAGTGGTCGAAGAGCCGGTTGAGGAGACTCAACCCGAAGAATCACACGAGGCGTATCAACCCGTTTCTCAAAAGAAACCCGGCAAGGCGAATATCGTCGTAGTCGGTGTGGGCGGTGGCGGAAACAACGCCGTCAACAACATGATAAGAGCGGGCATCAAGAGCGCGAGTTTCGTGGTTATGAACACGGATATGCAGGCACTCAACATGTCTCTCGTTCCTCCGCATTGCAAAATTCAACTCGGCGCGAATATGACGGGCGGATTGGGCGCAGGCTCCGATCCCGAAATCGGCAGAAAGGCGGCAGAGGAATCTCGCGAGCGCATCAAAGCCGCACTCAAAGACATTGACCTTTTGTTCATCACCGCAGGTATGGGCGGAGGCACGGGTACGGGTGCAGCGCCGGTCATCGCAGAGATTGCAAAATCAATGAATATTCTCACCGTCGCAGTCGTCACCAAGCCCTTCAACTTCGAGGGTGCTCAACGTATGAAAAACGCCGAAGAGGGCATCAAGAACCTCAAAAACTTCGTGGATACGCTCCTCGTTATCCCCAACCAAAAACTCATCGAAGTTCTTGACAAAAACATTTCCTTCAAACGCGCTTTTGAAATCGCAGACGACGTGTTGCGCCAAGGCGTACAGGGCGTGAGCGACGTCATCGCAAATCCGGAACTTATCAACCTCGACTTTGCAGACGTCCGCACGATTCTTTCCAACAAAGGTCTTGCGCATATGGGCATCGGCTACGGCAAAGGCGAAAAGAGAGTCATCGAAGCGGTCCGTGGCGCAGTGTTCAGTCCTCTTCTTGAAACGGACATCGAGGGCGCAACGGGCATCATCGTCAACATCACCGGTGGCGACGATATGCTTTTGGGCGAAGTCACCGAGGCTTGCGACATCGTCAAACAAGTCGTCGATCCGAGCGCAAACATCATTCTCGGCACGGCGTTCGTTCCCGACAAGAAGGATATCGAAATCACCATCATCGCAACGGGATTCGTTGACAGAAACCTTGCACCTGCAAGAAGCAGCGCGCCGCAACCTCCCAAATCTTTCGCAACCGCGCTTTCTCAGGCAGCGGCAAGCACCGATGAAGAGAAGGAAGAGGAACAGCAACCTCAGCCCGAACAACCCGTGTTCAATCAGGATATCTTTGCCAACAGACCCGTTTTCGGACAAATGCAACGACCGGTTGCAACTCCTCAACCCGTACAACCCGTCGTTCAACCTCAGGTAGAGCCTGCTCTTCAACCCGCACCCATGCAGGAGAGTGAAATTCAATCTTCGAGAATCGACGTCACCAAAAAGCAAGTGCCCGCATTCCTTCGCAGATTGAAAAGAGACAGAGACTAATCACGCTTGAGTGATGACATATTGCAAATTCGGGCAATCTAACCCACTTAATTTGCAAAGCGACAACGATATGCGCTTATAATTTTAGCGGCAAAAATCGTCTTAATTCGACAAAAATCCTCGTGCTTTACGAGGATTTTTTCATTTTACAAACGACATTAAAGGAAAGAATTTTCATATTCCACGGCTTATCATATCGTCGTGAGCGTGTATATAGAACTCGTTATATTCAACAATCTAGCCGTGGATTTGTTTATAGGTTTGTCAACCCTCGTCATAAGGCGAAAGCGCGTTGGCAAATTTCGTCTGTTTTTGAGTGCGGCAGTAGGCGCAGCAGTTGCAACGGCGTATGCGATTGCTCCGAAATGGGGACAAATCCTCGTCAAAGTTTTGCTTGCGCCTTTTCTCGTTTCTATTCTCTCGAAATGCGACGGCAAAGATTTCAAAAGCAAATTCGTCGACTATCTCAAAACTCTTGCGTGCTTTTGTCTCGTAACCTATTTCGTCGGCGGAATAGTCTACGGCTTATCGTACGTTGTACGCATCGACGTCAAGTCGCGCGCCGTACTCGGCATCGTTGCGCTTGCTTGCTTTTTATGCCTCGTCTGTGCGCTCGTAATTGCAAAGAAGAGAAGCGCGAGCGGCAAAGACGTAAGAGAAGTCGTTTTGAGGGTAGGCGGCGAAGAAATCAAACTGAAAGGTTTGTGCGACAGCGGCAATCTGCTCGTTGACGATTACAGCGGCTTGCCCGTCATCATACTCTCGAAGTCCGCTTGCGAAAAGATAGGCAAATTGAGCGTCGAAGGCTATGTAAACGCCTCAACGGTTAGTGGGCAAAAGTGTATGCCGCTCGTCTCTTTCGAGAGCGTAAAAGTCGGACAAAAAACCGAACACGCACTCGGCGCGCTCAGCGACCAAGTGTTCGGAGATTACGACGTAGTCTTACAAAATTCGATGTTCTAACCGCATTAAATTAAATTTTACGACGTAACGATCCGCACGCAAACGACAAATTTTCGTTTGCGTAAATAAAAACGAAAATAACGGAGAAAATATATGAAAGGCAAAATCAAAGCGTTGTTTCAAAGGCTGCTTGAAAAACTCGGTCTCAAAGAAAAGTCGTTTGTCAACTACATATCGCAGGGCAATTCGCTCCCGTCGCCGCTGACTCCCGACGAAGAGGCGCAAACGGTCAGGAAGTATCTTGCAGGCGACGAAGAAGCAAGACTGTCGCTCATCGAGCACAATTTGCGCCTCGTGGTGTACATAGCCAAGCGTTTCGACAATACGGGAGTGGATATGGACGACCTCGTTTCAATCGGCACTATCGGGCTTATCAAGGCTGTGGGGAGTTACAATCCCGACAAGAACATAAAACTTGCCACGTTCGCCTCACGGTGCATAGAAAACGAAATCCTCATGCATTTGCGAAAGACGGGCAAACAGCGTGCCGAAGTCTCTCTCGACGAGCCTCTAAACGTCGATTGGGAGGGGAATATGCTTCTACTTTGCGACATAATAGGCACGGACGCAGACGCCGTTTACAATCGTGTCGAAGCGTCCGACGAGAAGAAAATTCTCAAAGATACGTTTGACAAACTTCCTAAAAGGGAAAGACAGATATTAGAGTTGCGATTCGGACTTTACGGCAAAGACGAGATGACTCAAAAGGAAATCGCCGATATGATGGGCATATCTCAATCCTACATATCGAGGCTTGAAAAGAAAATCGTAGACAATCTCAAAAAGGATATGCTCAAACTCGGATAATCACAAAATCGCATATCTAATCGGTTTAATTTGCCCCTACAGGCTTACATACTCAAAGGAGGCTTGTATGGGCAAAGTTCAGATTTGCGGCATAGACACCGCCGCGTTACCCAAGATAAGCGCAAAAGATTGCGATCAACTGCTTTTGAAAATCAAGCAGGGAGATTCAGACGCGCGAGATTTGTTTCTGCGTGCCAATATGCGACTCGTCCTTTCTTGCGTGGGCAGATTTTCAAAGTCGTCCGAAAGTGCCGACGATTTGTTTCAGGTTGGCATGGTAGGGCTTCTCAAAGCCCTTGACAACTTCGACGTCAATCTCGACGTGAGATTCTCCACCTACGCCGTTCCGATGATTATAGGCGAAATGAGAAGGGCAATCCGCGACCGCACCACGATAAAGGTATCGAGGAGTATGCGTGACACGGCGTATAGGGCGTTGAAGGCAAGAGAAGACTTGTCAAAGTGCAACGCCAACGATCCCACGATGACGGAGATTGCCGAGGAGATCGGCGTACCTCTACGTCAGGTTGCGTGTGCGCTCGACGCCGTGAGCGAACCCGTCTCTTTTTACGAACCGGTGTATAACGATGCAGACGAAGGGCAGGAACTCATCGACCAACTCGCCGACAAAAAAGAGACCGGTGAAAACTGGACGGAAAGGATTGCTTTGTATGAGGCGTTGAAGGACGTGCCCGAAAGAGAAATGCAAGTTGTCAAACTTCGTTACTTCGACGGCAAAACGCAAATCGAAATCAGCAAAATCGTCGGCATCTCTCAAGCGCAGGTATCACGTCTGGAGAAGTCGGCGATCAAACGCATCAAAGAACGTATGGTTTGAAGTTTCTTCGAGTGTCGAAATCTTCGTCGTAAAAACGCAAATTTTCCTCCTTGAACGTTCGTCATCGAACGTATCGTGGGAGAGAAGAAGTTGCTTTTATCGAGCGTCGAGTCAGTTTATACAATCGTATACAATTTGAATTAAAAAACACGGTTTTTACCGTGTTTTTTAACTTTTTTACAACCGTTTTTTGATATTTTGTGCGGATTTTTGATATAACTTTTGCATAATTATGCAGATATTCCTTGCGCAAGATTTTGTTTTTTCAAACGAGTTTTTATATCCGAATTAAATCGATTCGTTTCTCGGTTTTAGAAAAAGTAGTTTTTATTGCGTTCTTGTTTTCAATAAGAAATATTGTCGTTTTTTTCTCGGTTTTCAGTCAACGTTGTCTTTGTTTTCCCTAGTGTTTAGTAGGGAATATCTTTGTTGTCTCTAGTGTTTAGTATGAAATATCTTTGTTGTCCCTAGTGTTTAGTAGGAAATGCTTTTTTTGTCCCTAGTGTTTAGCAGAAAATGCCTTTGTTTTCCCTAGTATTTAGTAGGGAATATCCTTGTTTTGCTCTTGTGCGGGCGGTGTTTCTTCGCTCATCGTCGAGGCGTAATTTCCCACCAATTCCACCAAAATCGCGTCCGCTCCTATTTTTACGATACGATTCCAACCGATAAATATCGTTTCCGCGCTCGTGATACTTTTCAGTAGGCTTTTTTTGCCCGGCACGACGATTCCGCATACGCTTCCGCAACTGTTTAATATCAAATCGCACGCTTTACCGAGTTCTTTGCCGTCTGCAACGTTTATAACGCTTTTTCGCGATAGTTCTGCAAAGGAATATTGTCTTTGATTCATATTAAATCATATTCCGCGCGTCGTCTTTTATTCCGACGTTTTTTTTGCAAATTCTGCGTTTGGATTCTCAAAACCGAGTAAACAATTTTAATCAAATCGCTCCGTCATCTTTTCTTAAGTTCTCAAAGAATACCGCGCTCAATTTTTCCGCTCAAATAACATTTCCCTTCCATGTTTGCCGCCTTATTGCATGCAAACGCCGTTTATTGTGTCCAAAAGTGTCTTTTAAGCACTAAATATTGTATATTTTCCAAAATTAATGTTTACTTTTTTTATTTCTTATTATATAATATTTGCATTAAACGTCGAGGTAAAAACCAAATGAAATGTATATATTGCGGTAGTATGGAAAGCAAAGTCGTTGATTCCAGACAAAACGAGGACGGCACTTCGATCCGTCGTCGCAGAGAATGCGTCGTTTGCGGAAAGCGTTTCACAACTTACGAAACGGTTGAATCCACACCGATTATGGTCATCAAAAAAGACGGCTCTCGTCAAGCGTTTGACCTTAACAAAATCAAAATCGGCATAATGAAGGCTTGTGAAAAGCGCCCCATTTCCATGTCGTCGATCGACAGACTTGTAGGGGACATTCAACGTCAGGTTCTCAATTCGCTCGATCAGGAAGTTTCCTCAGCCGCGCTCGGCGATATGGTTATGGAAGGTCTCAAGAGCATCGACGAAGTGGCATACGTCCGTTATGCTTCCGTGCACCGTCAATTCAAAGATATCAACACTTTGCTTGACGAGATCGAAAGCCTTGTCAAACTCAAAGAAGAGATGACCAAGAAAAACGACTGATCTTCAACTCTTTGCAACCGTCAATTCCGCAGCGGATTTCATTTTGCGGTGAAAATCCCGCTAAACAGTGGCAAATCTTATATGCACGCACACCGTTGACTACACACAAAACGCTCTCACGCGAGAGCGTTTTTTATACGATTTATCCTCTAAAAATTCAAACCGTCAGACCAAAATTATATTGTCGTATCTCACGCTTTTTCGCCTGCTTCCAAGGCAGTTTATTCACACCAAATCGTCTTTGTTTACCGACTTTTTGATTTTTTCGAGTGCTTTTTTCTCGATTCGCGAAACGTAAGAGCGAGATATATTGAATTTTTTTGCGACTTCTCTTTGCGTGAGCGCGCCCGTGTTTTCAAGTCCGTAGCGGAGTTTTATTATCTGATATTCGCGCTCGTCAAGCACGGATTTCGTGATTGCGGACAGTTTTTCCATCATTATAGAGTTTTCAACGTCCTCGATGACGTTTTTGTCGGATTCGAGCATATCCATGATTACGAGTTCGTTTCCGTCCTTATCAACGCCTATCGGCTCGTTGAGCGATACGTTGGAGCGGTGCTTTTTGCTCGTTCTCATCGTCATCAATATCTCGTTTTCTATACAGCGCGAAGCGTAGGTTGCAAGCGACGTGCCTTTGTCGCTTTTGAAACTCTCGATAGCCTTTATAAGCCCGATAGAACCGATTGAAATGAGTTCGTCGTTGTCGCCGTAGTTCGCGTATTTTTTTGCGATATGGGCAACCAATCGCAGATTGTGTTTCACGAGGATTTCTTTTGCTTCCTTGTCTCCTTTTGCGCTCAAAAGCAGGTATTCTTGCTCTTTTTCTTTGGACAATGGCTTTGGAAAAGAACTCTTTTCCGTCATATAGGAAGAAAATATGATAAGATTTTTCAAGAGAGTCAGCAGATTTTCCAAAGCCATTTACGTCCTCCGAGTTGTATATTTTATGGCGTTACCTCTCAAAAATTGACAATTATCGACAAAGCAGGCAAACGTTTTCGCAAAACCGCGTATCACGCAGAAGTTCAAATTATACTCAAAACGAAAAGAATTTGACCAAAACTCGTATAGCCGAAAATGACGAAGCGAACCGATTATTTGCAAAGAAAAAAAACATTTTCTTCAAACCTATCGAATGTGTTGACAGATTGGCGTTTTAGAATTATAATCCAACAGGTCGCGGGGTGCAAAACTTTCGTCGACGACAAAAAATGATATCTAAAATAATGTATTATTTTATATTCGTTTGAAAATAACGATATACGAGGTAGAAATGAGAAAATACGATATTTGCATAGTGGGCGCAGGCCCTGCCGGAATCTTTACCGCAATCGAACTTTTGCGCAACGGCAGCAAGAAAAAAATGTGTATTATCGAAAAAGGTCAACCCGTTGAAAAACGAGTTTGTCCCAAAACTTTCGGAGGCGAGTGCCGCAATTGCAAGCCTTATTGTCATATCACGACGGGTTTTTCGGGCGCAGGCGCGTTTTCCGACGGCAAACTTTCTCTTTCCTACGAAGTGGGTGGAGAACTACCTCAACTTATCGGTGCGGACAAAGCGCAGGAACTTATCGACTATACGGACGGAATCTATCTCGAATTTGGTGCAGACGAGCATATCGAAGGTTTGGGAAACGAGGAAAAAGTCAAAGAAATCCGCAAAAAAGCCATTCAGGCAGGCTTGAAACTCGTTGATTGTCCCATTCGCCACCTCGGCACAGAAAAGGCTCACGATTTGTACCTTGCAATCGAGAATTATTTGCGTGACAACGGCGTAGAACTCATCTTCGGCAGACAGTGTGACAACATCATTCTCGAGGGCGACGTATGCAAAGGCGTGTGCATCGAAGACAGCAAAGGCGACAACAAAGAGAATATTTATGCAGAAAAAACCATTATCGCCACCGGTCGCCGCGGCGCCGACTGGCTCGAAAAAATGTGCGCCGAACACAACATCGCGCACGCTCCCGGCGTCGTCGATATCGGCGTGAGAGTGGAAGTGCGCAACGAGATTATGGAAGAGGTCAACGACGTGCTTTACGAGTCGAAACTCATCGGATATCCCGAACCGTTCAAGAACAAAGTGCGTATTTTCTGTCAAAACCCGGGCGGATTCGTGTCGCAAGAGAACTACGACAACGACCTTGCAGTCGTCAACGGTCACAGTTACAAGGAAAAGAAGAGCGACAATACGAATCTTGCGATTCTTTGTTCGCACTCCTTTACCGAGCCGTTCAAAGAACCTATTGCGTACGCACAGCGCGTCGGTGAACTCACCAATATGCTCGGCGCAGGCAAGATTATGGTGCAACGCTACGGCGACATATTGAGCGGAAAACGCACTTGGCAGAGAGAACTCGGATTCTCGAACGTTCGTCCGACGCTCAAAGACGCAGTTGCGGGCGATATAACCGCAGGTATGCCGTATAGAGCAATGCTTAACATTATCAACTTTATACAGGCAGTGGATAAAGTCGTGCCCGGTTTTGCAGGATACGAAACCTTGCTTTATAGCCCCGAACTTAAATTCTACAGCAACAAAATCAAGATGGACGATCATCTTAACACGTCAATTCACGGTCTGCATTGCCTCGGCGACAGCAGCGGTTGGACGAGAGGTCTTATGATGGCGTCGGTTATGGGCGTGTATATGGCACGCAACATTCTCGAAGCAGAGAAGAATAAATAATAAGATTCTTTCATAGTTGCGTTTACAACGTAGAAGACTTTTTTACAAATGAAAATCACAAATAGATAGAGCGGACTTTCGTCCGCTTTTTCTTTTACATAAATTTACAAGCGATAAACTTTTGCCTTTGCGCAAGATAAGCGTATGCAGACAAACGATAGAAAAAACTATATAAAAACGCAGAAAAGCGTGCTTGCCCTGATTGTGACAATGATACTTTTTTGCGCTTTTTGTGCACTCATAAGCAATATGAGTGTTCTGAAAAACGTAGAAAACAATAATACTATTGAGCAAAACGGCACGATTCACGAACAAAATTCGCTATACGACAAAATCACTCCGTGTGACACGGCGGCAAACAAATACGTGAGAATAGGCGGAAAACCCATCGGTATCAGCATAAAAACTCAAGGTCTTATCGTCGTGTCGAAGGACAAAGTTCAGACGGCAAGCGGTGAGGCTATACCTTTGAAAAACTCCAAAATAAGCGGTGGCGACGTGCTTTTGGGGATCAACGGCGAAAAAGTCAATTCTCTTTATAAACTCAAAGATATTCTTTCAAAACTGACTTCTCCCGGTGTAACTATAGAATACTCTCATCAAAACGTCGATTATAGCGACAGAGTGGTGCTTGCAAAGGATAAATCCGACGGAAGATATAAACTCGGACTTGCCTTGAAAGAGGACGTCGGGGGTGTGGGAACGCTCACGTTCGTCACTACAGACGGTAGTTTTGCGGCTCTCGGTCACAGAATCAGCGACGTTGAAGGAATTTTTGAAGAACTTAATACGGGAAATATTTATAATGCCACAGTAAACGGCGTTGTCAAGGGTGAGAGAGGAAAAGCAGGAGGACTCGTTGCCGACGTAAACAGATTTTCAAAGAGCATCGGAAGTATCTCGGCAAACACGGATATCGGATTGTACGGTAAGTTTGATGGTGAATACGACGGAAAATTATACAAAATTGCGGCAAAAGGCGAGGCTCGCATAGGAAAAGCGCAAGTTTTGACGACGATAGTCGGTTCGACGCCTAAGTTTTACGAAGTTGAAATCGTCAAAGTCGTATCGCAGAGCGAACCTGCCGAAAAAGGTATGGTTGTGAAGGTCAGCGACAAGGAATTGCTTGAAAAAACGGGCGGTATCGTGCAAGGTATGAGCGGAAGCCCGATCGTTCAAGACGGTGTTCTCATAGGCGCAATCACACACGTGTTCGTGCAAGATCCGACGAGAGGATACGCCGTTCATTCGAGATTTATGTATGAAAAAGCGCAAAGCATAGACTGTGCGCACGACACCGAAGATCTTAAACTTGCTGCGTAATCAAACCCGTCGCCTGAAAAGAGTGACGTTGATATAGGGCGGACTTATGTCCGCTCGCTCTTTTTTATAGTTGCGATTTTTGTTGTTTCGTTCAAAACAAGCATTCTAATGTGCTCAATTTGATTATTTTATTCTTTCAAGCGCAGTAAGAACAAACTGTTTGTTTGTAGGTTTGCCTTTGTTTTCGTCAAGCGTTTCGCCAAATTCCGAGTACAACACGTCAACGTTTCCTCGCAAAAACGCGGACGATATCGCATTTTGAATATCCTTTTCCACGCTTGCTTTTGAAGCGTCGAAATCCGAGGATAGAGATTCGTATCCCTTATACTTGAGCGGCAGAATATCAACGCCGTCAAGTGCGTAGCATATGAGTCTCGAAAGGAGTCTGTATCCTTTTAGGTTTGGCTGAAATCCGAGTTTGAGAAGATACTCTTTGGTTTTTATTTCGTTTTCTTTCACGAGCATATGCTATCATTTTCGCAGGCGTTTTATTTGGCAAATAGCAAAGTATGCCCGCTGATTATCGCACTTTTTGTCATATCCGTGCGCGGCGTTCATATCTTTTATATATGCAAGGTTATTTGCGGGCAAAATCTTTTTTATCTTCTCTTAAATCCTTCGTTTCCGACAACAAAAAGGTGATTATTTGCGCCGTCGTGATATTCGCTCTCGGCATTACCGTCGGGATTATTTCGGCGTTCAGAGCGGTGGGAGAGGACGGATTCGAGCGCGTTGCCAGAGCGGATATGGAGTTCGGCGCGGCAAAGGTGTTTTTCATCTCGTTGCTTGCGCTTATAGGTTGTTACGGCGTATTTTTGATTGCAGGAGTAAACAACGTGACGGTGTTTTTGATAATTTTGCCGTTCTGTGCACTTGGATTTATTACGGGAGAGTATTCAGCCACGCTGATTGCAAGATACGAAACGACGGGACTTATAAACTTGCTGTTGATATATTTGCCGTTTTTCCTTTGCACGTTTTGTTGTTTCGTGCTGTGTGCGACGGTCGTCGTTGCTCCCGATTGCTCGTGTTGCAAAACGGGACTTAAACCGTCTTTCGTCTCCACGATGAAAATACTCGGCGTAAACGTTGCGATTGCGTTCGTGCTTTTCATTATACTCGGCTCGATTTTCAAAGTCATCGTCGTATCGCTGTATTGACAATGTCTTTCAACTTGATGAATTGACGTTTGCTATGATTGAAAACATAGCCGTGCGCCGTATTGATAAAGTCTTTTCATAGATAAATTGACATGCGCAATAATTTCAAAACATAGTCGTGCGCGTATTGCGTTTTCAAAGTCGTAAGTCGTAGTCCTATCGTCGTTATTTTTAGTACGTTACGCGTATCGCAATATGGTGTATCGAAAGCGATTAATTGCCGTTTTTGCATAATTTTGCACGTTTTATACACGCTAACGAAAATGCGTGAGGTGAAAAATGAACTACAAAACTTACGAAAATTCAAAGGATAAAAAGGGCTATGCTGCAAAAATAGGCGGGATCGTCGTGTCGATTTTGCTTGTGTTTGCATTCGTTGTTGCGTCGATATTTGCAATTCGTCCGTCCGTATGCGAAGCCGCAACCGATTTCAAAACCGTCGGAAAATCCGCATATCTCGTCGATTACGCAACGGGAGAGTTGCTCTATGCACGAAACGAAAAGGAACGCTTGCCTATTGCAAGTATGGTCAAAATCATGACGTCTTTGCTCACATTCGAGGCGGCTGAAAGGGGAGACATCTCTCTTGACGACGACGTCGAAGTGAGTCAGAATGCGGCAAGTATGGGCGGCTCGCAGGTCTTTTTGGACGCAGGCACGACTCATAAGGCAAGAGAACTTCTCAAAACCGTTATCGTTGCATCGGCAAACGACTCGTGCGTCGCGCTCGCAGAGCATATTTCGGGAAGCGTTGAGGCTTTCGTTGCGAGAATGAACGCAAGAGCAAAGGAACTCGGCATGACCGATACGGCGTTCAAAAATTGCACGGGCTTGCCTGCCGCAGAGAGTTTTTCCTCGGCAAAGGACGTTTCGATTATGTTTGGAGAACTCATAAAACATAGCGAATATTTCGAGTTTGCAAAGGTGTGGCTCGAGGATTATCAACACCCGGACGGTAGAGTGACAACTATCACCAACACCAACAAACTCGTCAGATTCTACAACGGTTGCGACGGTGGCAAAACGGGCTTCACGAGCGAGGCGAAATTCTGTCTGTGCGCAACCGCAAAGAAGAATAATATGCGCGTCGTTGCCGTGATTATCGGTGCGGACAGTTCAAAAATCCGCAATGCCGCAATCAGCGCAATGTTCGATTATTCCTTCTCGAATTTTTCAAACGAAATAATGCTCAAAGCAGGGGAAAATCTCGATATCACGCTTGCCGTTTCGGGCGGTAAAAACCAAAGTGTCGCACTCGGCGTCGAGCGTGACGTGACAAGATTCGTGTCCCGTGACGAAAAGGCAAATTACGAGATAAAATACGATTTGCCGAGCACTGTCAAAGCACCTATCAAAAAGGGCGACAAAGTGGGCGAAGCGTATCTCGTGAAAGACGGCGTGATCGTTGACAAAGTTGCGATCGTTGCAAACGAAGACGTGGAAAGAATGAGTTTCTTTGACGCAATCGGCGAAATCGCAAAAAATTGGTCCACGACAAAATAAACGTAACAACTTGAAACGAGAATC
>ULOF01033509.1_pt1 | contig 27255 bp, 21 predicted proteins | sample 1952371 | NCBI WGS metagenome assembly ULOF01 (sample SAMEA4835597, study PRJEB28245) | human gut metagenome | biome: gut microbiome; material: fecal sample | place: Denmark | collected 2008 | reverse complement strand
AAGGGCGTTGACGCAGTTATTCGCTCAATAGCGAGGTTTTAGTCGACGCGGAGAGCGTCAACGACGTTCTTCCTCGACGCCATAATCGCAGGAATAATACCCGATATCACGGTGAGCAACAAACTGAGGCAAACGAGGATGAAGGCGTGCAAGGGGTGGAAGTGCAGCAAAGATCCGATGCCGGTGATTGCTTTGATGATTACGGACACGATGGGACAGAGAATGTAGGTGACGAGAATGCCTATGAGCCCGCTTGTGAGTCCGATGATCGAAGTTTCGGCGATAAAGACGTTGCGAATATCCTTCTTTCGTGCGCCGATTGCACGGAGAATACCGATTTCACGAGTACGCTCGACGACGGAGTTTGAGGTTATAACGCCGATCATAACGGTGGAAACCACGAGCGCTATTGCGGAAACCGCTATGAGCATTGCGGACACGAGGTCAAGGATTCCGTGCATGTTGACGAGGAGCATTTCGGACATATCGAAGTAGCCGATATTGCCTTTGTTTGACTTCTGCCATGCGGAAATGTAGTTGCCCGAGTTGGTTTTCTGCTCACTATCGTTGGGGTAAACCGTGATATAATACGGGCTTCTATCCGCACCGATTGCACGCATATAGTATGTGTATTGAAGCGCAGGCACGCCCGTCATCGCCGCGACGGAAGAACCGACGCCCGACGCTGCAAAGTCAACGGCATCGTTGAGTCTTACGCCGTCAAAGACGGTTGCGTTCTTGTTTTTGGAACTCTCGGTGAGAGCAAGTTGGCGCTTGACGAGTTCGCTGTTTTGCGCGCTTTCGAGTGCGCTTTCGGCAAGAGCGGTCGTATAGCAGATCGACGAGGTAACGTACGAGTGTTCCGCTCCCTTCTTCGCTCTGATAACGCCGACAATCTTGATTTCATCATTCGACTGATCGTACATCTTTTTGAGCAACTCTTGAGATTCGGTTGAATCGTCGTAACTCCAAATCAGTTTTTTGCTTTCCTTGTCGCTGAGCGGATTGAAGCCGCTTGAATCTTCCGTGTCGTCGGGACTCGCTTTTCCGATGCCGACGTTGTTTTCATACTTGCCCGACTCTTTGTCGTAAACGTAATAGGAGTCGTTGTCAACGAGTTTGAAGGTTTGTCCGATGAAATACTCGTAAGGAACTTTGTCGGTATCCATCTTTACGGCTTTTCCGTCCTTCCCTATCACGATATTGCCGTTTTCGTCCTTCTCGTACGTTTCGATTCCGAAAGCGCTCAAAAGGTCGGAGTTGATCGAGTTGTCGGAGTTGACGCACAAAAGCACTTCGTTCTTGTTTTGGGGGAATCTGCTGCCCTCGCCTATAAAATCGTACGATCGCATAGTGACTTCCTCGTCAGCGGACAGTTCTTGCCAATATTTTGCCTGAAGTCCGTTTTCACCGAGAACGGTGGTTGCGATTGCGGTGGTGGTCAAGGGTCTCGGCTGTTGCGAAATATCTTTGTAGGCAACGTTGCCGTTTTCGTCAACGGTCTTTCTTACGAGGTTATAGCGCAAGCCGTAGGATATGTTCATTGCCGTGTAATAATCCTTCGGCATTGCTTTCATATACTCGGCAAACTCAACGGTGAGTTCGTTTTTCTGCACGCCGTCCATAAACGACTTGACTATCGACATCATCATCTTTGCCATAGCGCCGTCGTACGCGCTTCCGCTCGACACCTTGATTTCGTCGGAATCGGGATAAGACGTGCTGCTGTTGCTCGGTTGAGTTTCCATCATGCTCGTCATAAGTTCCATCATAGCGTTGCTTGAAACGTTGTATTGATACACGCCCAAAGGCACGCCTGCCAACATCTCTGTTTCCATTCTGGCAAGATAGAGATTGAATCCGTTGTAAATGGACAGCACGAGCGCAAGACCGATAATGCCGATTGCGCCTGCAAAAGACGTAAGGAACGTGCGGCGCTTCTTGGAGATGAGGTTTTTAAGGCTCAGCCCAAACGCCATACCCGCGCTCATAGACGTAGGTTTGAACGCCTTGTCTTTTTTCTTTTTCTTTTTGGAAAGGCTGTTGAGTCCGAGTTTTTCAAAGAGTGCCTTTGACTCTTCGCCGACGTTTTTCATAGCGCGTTTGCGCTTGCGATTCGACGTCTTTTTATGTTTGTTGACCCCCTCTTCGAGTTGCTCGTTTTGAGGTTTTATCGTGTCGTTTTGCACGATTAAATCCTGTTTTTCGTTATTCTCGACGCTTTCGACGATTTCCGTCGTCGCGCTTTTCAGCACTTCGTTTTCGGGGAAATAAGGATTGGTATCTTCAATGAGTTGACCGTCTTTGAAACGGCAGATACGCGTTGCGTACTGATACGCAAGTTCTGCGTTGTGGGTGACCATGATGACGAGGCGATTTTTGGAAATCTCTTGCAAGATATCCATAACCTGCACGCTGAGTTCGCTATCGAGTGCGCCCGTCGGCTCGTCCGCAAGAATGATTTTGGGGTCGTTGACGATGGCTCTTGCAATTGCCACGCGCTGCATCTGACCGCCGCTCAATTGGTTGGGACGTTTGTCGATTTGCTCGTGCATATCCACTTTGTGAAGTGCCGCAACCGCCTTTGCTCTGCGCGCTTTCTTCTTTTCACCGACGAGGCTCAACGCAAGTTCGACGTTTTCAAGCACGGTAAGGTGAGGAATGAGGTTGTAACTTTGAAAAACGAAACCTATGGTGGCGTTGCGGTATGCGTCCCAGTGTTCGTCGTCGAATTCCGCAGTGGAAACACCGCCGATGACCAAATCGCCCGACGTGTATCTGTCAAGACCGCCGATTATGTTCAGCATAGTCGTTTTTCCGCAACCGCTCGGGCCGAGAATCGCCACGAATTCGCTTTCGCGGAAGTTGAGCGACACTTTTCTCAATGCGTGCACGGTTGTCGTCGCGGTCGGATAATCTTTTACTACGTCTTTAAGTTGAAGCATATTTCACCTCAAAAAATGCAGATACTTTATATTTTGTTTGATAAAAACCTGTCCGTTCAAAACGACAAAGAGAATGACGGGCGTCATTCTCCTTGTGTGTTTTCAAACTTTGCTCCCCCAATATAACTCGGCTTAAAGCGTCGTTTGGTCCATCATCAAGGAAATACCCTTGCTCATAGCGTCAGAAATATTCTTGCACAACTCTTCCAAAGTGAGCGAACTCTTGTGGTTGAACCAAATCTTGAAGCATTCCGTCATGCCTGCCGCCGCAAATGCGACGATATATTTGGTCTTGCCCAAATCGCTAGTGAGTCCTTCGTGAGAAGAGAACCAATGCATATACGCGTCGACGATGCGATCGTTGATTTTGTCAAGGAGTTGTCCCGACGTGCTTGACGAGAGGATATATCTGTTGTTTGTGTCCTGCTTGAGAATCTCGTCTGCGAGCATGCTCAGAAGCGGATACGGATTCTTGATGCTGTTGAGAATATCCGTTTCGCTCATAATTCTGTCAATACGCGCGATAATGGTGTTTTCAATATCCGTGCGCACGTCGCTGACGGTGTCGTAATACATATAGAAGGTGCTACGCGTGATATTTGCCTTTTGCGTGAGTTCGCTGATGGTAATATCAGACATATCCTTTTCTTGAACGAGTTGCTTGAACGCTTCAAAAATAGCGTTTTTTGTTTTGATAATTCTTTTGTCGATTCCGCCGTTTTTCATATTGATTGCTTCCTAATCTATTTGTTTTATATTGTTTTCGTATGGTTTTTCGCCTTGCATTTATATTGCAAAATGTATCATATCATATATTTGTGCACTTTTCCATTGATTTGTAAAATATTAATGAAATTAATAAATTATTAAGGTTTGCTCAATCTATATATAACGAAAACGAGGGTGCGCGCAACCACAACGCGCCCGAAAGGAGAATTTATGAAAATCAGACGAGCAAGAAAACACAATGTACCTCTGTCGCACAGCAACTTATCCGCACACGAGAATCTGCGTTCTCATTTTGACCCCAACGGCAGTTATACGGGCGTGCCCGAAAAGCACGGCTACCCCGACGTCCCCGACGGCGAAAAACCCGTCCAAGACGTAGACGACCTATGAGCAAAAATCGTCGCAGAGGCAACGGCAACACACACTTTTTGCGCATTGCCGAAAGCCTCGCTCGATTTATTGCTCTGCTAACCGCGCAAGCCCTCGCTACTCTCAAAATAAGACGGGCAAGACTCAAACCGCAATTCCGCGCGAGTGCTTGCTTGGTGGAGTGGCGTGGTTATATGCACGCAAAGCGTGCGTGAAATTGTGCCTTTCGGCACAGTGAAACTTGTGACTTTATGCAGTTGCGAAAGATTTATAATTATAAAACGGCGAGAATCTCGCCGTTTTATGTAAATAATCCATATAATATTCGTGCCAAAGGCATGTCACCAAGCAGATAATTTGGCGAAATTGCGACTTGAGTTTTTATCCGTGTCTGAACTAACAGCACAAATTCTCTGCGCGGTAGAGATTGCGAGAACAAGTGCGGTATTAAGCAATAAACTTCGTTTGTTGCTTTCACCGCAACGCCGTTTGAGCAATGCAACTCTAATTTACTAAACGTAAATGAGTTGGCAGACGGTGGATGTTGCCGCAGTTATTTGTTTATTTAGTGCGCTCTTGATCGATTTTTGAGATCACGCGAAGCACCACGTCCAACCCCAATCCAACGGTATCTGCCGAGAAACGCTCGGGCACGTCGCGATAGGTGTGATAATAATCGCTCATGACGGGATTTTGAGCGGCAAAGGTGATGGATTTTACGCCTGCTTTTTGGAAAGGCGTGGAGTCGCAACCGCCGACGGGGTTTGCGATATCACCGGGATTTTTGATGCCTGCTTCTCTCATGGACTCTTTGAACATGCGTTCGAGATCCTTGTCGAAGTGAGGGCAAAGCCAACTGTCGCCGTGAATGACTTCAAAATGCTCGGCGTCGGCAACGGAGTCGATATTGATATGATACGCGTTGTCGAGCATTCCGTCGTTTTTGTGTCTGCGAGTGAATGCCATAGAGCCGCGAAGGCCCGATTCTTCAGCGCCTACGTTGCAGTCGATAATGCGGCAATTTTTGGGCATTTTGTCGGGATTTTCTTTGTAGTATTTGACGACTTGATATGCGATGGAAACACCCGTTGCATTGTCCATTGCGCCGGGAGAAGCGATCTCTTCCGTCTTTTCGTTGTACATTGTGAGAAAGAAGGCACAGACGATAATGAGCGGCGACGCATACAACGTGATGTGCGAAAGAATTTCGTACGCCTTCGCAACGTTAAATAACGTTTCTCCTGAGAGAGAACCCGCGCCGTATTGCGCAATCATCGCAAGGATAAGCAAAACAGTGCTGATTATGGTCACGACGCCGACGGCAATCGCGCCGAGACCGAGACGAAGAACGACGCCTACGAATCCGAGTTTGTTTTGAGACACGCTGAGTTTAAGCGTCCAACTCGTATCGGTATGTCCCGAAAGGAAGATGGTATAATCGTATTTCCCGTCTTCGGGGAGCAATTCGGCGTACGTGTTGTGCGACACTTTGTGCTTGAAGCACCAATCAAAGCAAGTGTTGTACTTGAACACACTGACGATGAGCCACACCCACGTGAAAAGCATATACATAGTGCACACGAAGTGCATTGCGAGACCTGCGTAAGTGGACAAATGTGCGAGCATAGTTGCAACGATCGTAAGGATGCAACCGATTATGCCGGCCCAGCCTGCGTACGGCAGACCGCCGATAGACGCGTGTGGTGCAAACACGAAACTTTCCGTGACTGGATTAAGCCCGATTTCTTTGAGTTTGTCCGACATATACTCGTGATACTTCTTCTCGTTGTGAGAACCGGGTAAACGCGGACCGATCTCGTTTGCGGCGTACTCGACCATTTCGTAGGCTTCGTTGCCGTACTTTTTGAGTTCTTCTCTCATAGTTCCCTTTCCTTTTTTGATATTTGCTTAAAGGCAAAGCGCAGTTGCGCTTTGCCGTAAAACCGTGATTATTTGGTGATTTTTTCCATACCGCCCATATACTTGCGAAGCACTTCGGGGATGGTGACGGAACCGTCTGCGTTTTGGAACTGCTCGACGATTGCGGGGATAAGTCTGCTTGTTGCAAGTCCGCTTCCGTTGAGGGTATGCACGAAACGAGGTTTGCCCGTTTCGGCGTCGCGGAAACGAGTGTTGTTTCTGCGTGCCTGATAGTCGTTTGCGTTGGACACGGACGAACATTCCTTGTAGATACCCATAGACGGAATCCAAAGTTCGACGTCGTAAGTTCTTGCCATGGACGCGGAGCAATCTCCTGCGGCAAGTTTGCTGACTCTGAAGTGCAAACCGAGTTGTTCGACAAGTCTCGACGCCTTTTCGACGAGTTCTTCAAACGCCTCTTTGCTGTGGTCGGGGTGAGCGTATTGCACCATTTCGATTTTGTTGAATTGGTGACCTCTTATCATACCTCTCTCTTCCGCTCTTGCACTGCCCGCCTCTTTTCTGAAGCAAGGAGAGTATGCAAAGAACTTCATCGGGAGTTTGCTCTCGTCGATAATTTCGCCTGCGTACATATTGACGAGTGCGGTTTCCGCGGTGGGAAGCATAAACCGATTGCGCTTTCTGTCCTCGTCGCAATCGAGCCAGTACACTTCGTCGCTGAATTTGGGGAACTGACCTGCGCCGAAACCGCAGTTGTATCCGAGTTGATAAGGCGGAAGAATAAATTCGTAACCGTCCTTGAGATGCTCGTCCACGAAGTAGTTGAGCAACGCCCATTCGAGCCTTGCACCCACGCCTCTGTAAATCCAGAAACCGTTGCCCGAGAGTTTGACGCCTCTTTCGTAGTCGATCATACCGAGATCGGTGCAAATGTCAACGTGGTTTTTGAGCGGAAAATCGAATTTGGGTTGTTCGCCCACGATTTTGATAACCTTGTTGTTTTCCTTTTCGCCGGGGAGAAGATCGGGATCGGGAATGTTGGGCATGCACGCAAGCGCGTCGTTGATTTTTGCGATGAGTTCGTTGATTTTCGCGTCGCCCTCGGCAATCTCGTCGCCGAGTTTTCTCATCTCTTCAAAAATGGGTTCGACGGGTTGACCTGCTTTTTTAAGCACGGGGATTTGTGCCGACACCTTATTTTTTTGCGCTTTGAGTTGTTCGATTTCGGTTATCGTCGCTTTTCTTTGGTCGTCCCAAGCGATAACGTCTGAAAAGTCTGCATGATAGCCTTTCTTTGCAAGGGCGTCAACCACCTCTTGCGGATTGCTTCTGATTCTTGCCAAATCCAACATAGTGTTTTTCCTCTAACGTCGATATAGTCTATATTATTTCGTTTTATTCCAAAACACACGGTTTAAGTTGCAAAACCGTGCGTTAAAGTTGTTTTTATGCAATTATGTTCACAAGTCTGCCGGGAACGACGATAACTTTCTTCGGCGCTGCGACAAGTTGATCTTTGACCGCTTCGAGTGCGGCTTTTTCGATTTCTTCTCTGCTTGCAGAAGCCGCGACGGTGACTTTCGCCCTCATTTTCGAGTTGATTTGAACGGCAAGTTCCACTTCGTCAAGCACCATAGCAGCAGGATCGAAAGTCGGATAAGATTGATTGAACACGCTGTACTTTTGTCCGAGCATCTCCCAAAGTTCTTCGCAGAAATGCGGAGCGAACGGCGCAAGCAAAAGCACGAGGTCTTTTGCGCAATCCTTGTAAATCGCGTTCTTTTGAGCAGTGTTTGCCTCGTAGTTGTACATAGCGTTGACAAATTCCATAAGTCTTGCAACCGCCGTGTTGAACGAGAATGAGCCGAGGTCGTTGGTGACGCATTTTATCGTGTTGTGGCGCACGCGATTCAATTCTTTTTCCGCCTTGCCCAAAGGCGCGTTTGCAAAGTTGACTTCGTAGCACTTTTTGACGATACGCTCCACTCTGTCGAAGAATCTGCTGATAGATTCGAGACCGTTATCGTTCCACGGACCGCCCTCGACGTAGTTGAATCCAAACATAAGATACACTCTGAAAATATCCGCGCCGTACTTTGCGATCGAATCGTCGGGAGATACGACGTTGCCTTTCGACTTGGACATTTTGTTGCCGTCAGGACCGAGAATAGTGCCTTGATGCACGAGGGAAAGGAAGGGTTCGTCAAAGTTGAGATATCCCATATCGCGCAACGCTTTTGTGAAGAAGCGCGCGTACAAAAGGTGCATACAAGCGTGTTCCGCACCGCCGATATACTTGTCAACGGGGAGCATCTTGTTTATCCACTCGCTGTCAAACGGCTTGTCTGCGTTGTGAGCGTCGGGGTATCTCAAGAAATACCAACTCGAGCAAACGAACGTGTCGAGCGTATCTGCGTCGCGCTTTGCGAGACGACCGCAAATCGGGCAAGTGGTGTTGATAAATTCATCACACTTTTTGAGAGGAGATTCCCCGTCGGGCGTAAAGTTTACACCCATCGGAAGGCGCACGGGCAAATCCTTTTCGGGAACGGGAACGTCGCCGCAATGATCGCAGTGAATAATAGGAATAGGCGCGCCCCAATAACGCTGACGGCTCACGAGCCAGTCACGCAAACGATAGTTGGTTTTGAGTCCGCCTTTGCCCTCTTTTTCAAGTTTTTTGAGGATTGCGAGTTTTGCGTCCTCACTGCTCATACCGTTAAACTCGCCGCTGTCTGTGAGTATGCCGTACTCGCAGAACGGAAGCGAATCTTCAACGCCGTCTTTGCCTTTGATGACTCTCTTGATAGGCAAGCCGAGTTTTTGCGCAAACACGAAATCGCGCTCGTCGTGAGCGGCAACGCCCATAACCGCTCCCGTACCGTAACTTGCGATAACGTAGTCCGCAACCAAGATAGGCACTTCTTCTCCGTTGACGGGATTGATTGCGTAAGCACCCGTCGGAACGCCCGTCTTTTCTCTCGTTGAAGACATACGGTCAATTTCTGTCGCTTTTGCGCTCTTTTCTTTGTATTCTTCAACCGCCGCCCTCTGCTCGTCGGTCACAACCTTGTCCACGAGCGGACTTTCGGGTGCGAGAACGACGTACGTTACGCCGAAAATCGTATCTGCTCTCGTTGTGAACACCTTGAGCGTAACGTCACTGTTTTTGACTTGAAATTCGACTTCGCCGCCAAAACTTCTGCCGATCCAATTCTTTTGCATAAGTTTGGTCTTTTCGGGCCAATCGAGTTTGTCGATATCGTCAAGCAATTCGTCTGCGTACGCGGTGATTTTGAAAAACCATTGATTGAGGTTTTTGTGAGTCACCTGACTTCCGCATCTTTCGCAGATACCGCCCTGCGCTTGTTCGTTTGCAAGCACGGTATTGCAGGAAGGACACCAATTGACGGGCGCTTCCTTGCGGTATGCAAGCCCCTTCTTGTAGAGTTGAAGGAACATCCATTGCGTCCACTTGTAGTAGTCGGGCAGACAGGTTTTGATCTCGTAATCCCAATCGTACATAGCGCCGATACGCTTGAGTTGCCCTTCCATCGTGGCGATATTTTTGAGGGTGCTTTCCTCGGGGTGAATACCCGTCTTTATGGCGTAGTTTTCCGCAGGCAAACCGAACGCGTCGAATCCCATAGGCTGAAAAACCTCGTAGCCTTGCATACGTTTGAAACGCGCAAAGGTGTCCGCAGGTCCGTAATTGTACCAATGCCCTGCGTGGAGTTTTGCTCCCGATGGATAGGAAAACATTTCAAGACAATAATACTTTTTGTCCACTCTCGAGCGATCGAACTTATAAAGTCCGGTATCCGCCCAAATTTTTTGCCATTTGCTTTCAATCTGCTTATAGTCCATAAGCGCGAGGTGCTCCTCTTGATAAAATAATAATATTTAGTTTAATACCAATATGAAACAATGTCAAGCGCGGATAGAAAGTCCGCCCCCTTCAAAACCGCCGCCGAAACGGCAAAATTTATTGCCTAAATCCCCAAACGTCGTTTCCCTTTGCAAAACCGCCCTGAAAACTCAAATCAAAATAAACCGCGTTGCCTATTGAATACGAAACGAAAAATTGTTATAATCGAAACGATATCCCAAAGTTTTCGGAGCGGAGAAAATTATGAAAAAACACGCAATCGCAATACTCTTGATTCTCATTCTTACAGCGTCCGTGCTTATGCTGACGTCTTGCTCGGACGGCGACGAGCCTTCGCCTTTTTTGAAAACGGACGGAGCAAAAATCGTCGACGGCAACGGCAACGCCATAGGCTTGTACGGCACCAATTTGGGCGGTTGGCTCGTGCAAGAGAGTTGGCTCGTTCCGACGGATATCGGAGGAGAGTACGGACAAATCGATATGATGCTCGAACTTGCCAATCGATTCGGCGAGGACGGTATGTACGAACTTTTGGACGTATACGAAAGCAACTGGGTCACCGAACTCGACTTCGAGCGTATCAAAGGCCTCGGCTTCAACTGCGTGCGAATCCCCTTCACTTATATGAATCTCACCAACCCCGTGAAGAAAGTCGGAGACGAATACGAGCGCACGCCGTACGAGGAACTCACCGTCGACGAAAGCAAATTCGCGCGTCTTGACTGGGCGCTCGAAATGTGTGAGAAGTATTCTCTTTACGCCATACTCGATATGCACGGTGCGGTAGGCTCTCAAAGCGGAAACGACCACACGGGAGATATTGCCTATCCCGACGGCGGCAGACTTTGGGGCGAGGACGAAATTGGAGAAATCTGCCGCGCCAAAACCAAGGAAATTTGGATCGCCGTTGCAAATCGCTACAAAAACAACTCCAAGGTTGCCGCCTACGACCTTATGAACGAACCGGGCATAAAAAAGAACGGAAACCAAACCACCACCACGAGAACGCACGAATATTTTGACGAACTTTACAAAGCGATCCGCGAAGTTGACAAAAATCACATAATCTGTATGGAATCCTGTTGGACGTCCTTTGATCTTCCCAATCCCTCCAAGTACGGATGGGAAAACGTGATGTATCAATATCATCACTACAACTGGGCGAGTTCGGGCATTGCCAACGCAACCTACTACGGCTTGCAAATCTCGTCCAACAACCTTGCCACGAAGAAGTATAACGTTCCCGTTCTCATCGGCGAATTCAACGTGTGGCCGGATTCTCACCCCGACAAAAAGGGCACTGCGGGCTACAACGCAAACCAAACCGAAGAAGAAGCGTGGAGTGGAGTTATGGAACTTTATTGCGGTCTTGGCTGGAACTTCACCACCTGGAACTTCAAACACGCCGCGGAACACTCGTCTTGGGGAATTTTCAACTACGACAAGAACGTCTCGAAAATCACCGAACAGGCAAATTACAAAACTATGAGCAAGGAAGAAATCGCAACGATTTGGGCAAGGCACAACTCCGCAAACTACATTGTCAACGAGTCTCTTACAAACTGCATCACTCCGTATCTCGATTCTTTCAACGTAAGCGGCAACGACAATCGTTCTCTAAAGGAAATCAAAGAAAGCAAGCACTATTCCATTCTCGAAGGCAAGAAATCCGACGAGGAATAATCAACAACGTTGGACATAAAAGTTCAAGCGTGATATAATAAGCAAATCAACAAAGGCGAGGGACGCTATGTTCGTATCATTCGAAGGCTGCGAGGGCGTGGGAAAATCCACACAACTCAAACTTCTCAAAGACTATCTTGAATCAACTCATCAGCACGCGGTTTACGTTCGCGAACCGGGCAGCACTCACATATCCGAGCAAATCCGCAAGGTCATACTCAATCCCGAAAACGAGGAGATGACTGGCGTTACGGAGGCTTATCTTTACGCCTCGTCAAGAGCGCAACTCGTGCGTGAGGTCATCAAGCCGGCACTCGAGCGCGGCGAACTCGTGGTATGCGACAGATACGTTGACAGTTCCATAGCCTATCAAGGTTATGCTCGCGGTTTGGGCGCGGATCTTATCAAAGCGATCAACGCTCCCGCAATAGACGGACTTCTGCCCGACGTCACGATTTTCCTCGATTTGAAACCGAGCGAAGCATGGCGCACTTTCCGCATCACCGACGACAGACTCGAACTCGAATCGGCGGAATTTCACGACAGAGTATATGCAGGTTATAATGCAGAAATGGCAGGTTCAGACCCTCGTTTCGTGCGGATAAAACCCGATTTTGATAAAAACGTCACTTCGCAAAAGATAATTGCGGTGCTCAGAGAAAGAGGTGCTATAAAGTGAGCGATATCACCTTTGAAAAGGCGTTGCGCGGTTCGCGCGCGTACAATCTCATACACAACGACTTCTCTTCGGGTCTCGGCCACGCCTATATGGTGGTATCCCCCGACGACGAAATCGTCGATGAGTTTTTCACTCTCGTGGCGGCAAGCGTATATTGCGCAAATCACGACGCGTGCCTTGCGTGCTCCGAGTGCAGAAAGGTGCTTCACAACAACCATCCCGACGTTTATCACGTTTTTCCGACGAAGGACAAAATCAGGGTTGACGACGTCGAACAGATGCTCGACACCGTATCGGTCAAACCGCTTTCGGGGCACAAAATCTACTTCGTGCATCGCGCCGATCAGATGAACGCGCAAGCACAAAACAAACTTCTCAAAACGCTCGAAGAGCCGCCCAAAGATGTGACGATATTCCTCGGCGTCGCAAACGAGGCGAGCGTGCTCGACACCATAAAATCCCGCGCGCGAACGGTCGCAATCGACGTGTTCGACGAGGACTTGGTATACCGCTCTTTGCTTTCGCTCGGCATAGACGAGCCGACGTGCGCAATCGCGGCGGCTTGCAGCGAGGGACAACTCGGAAAAGCACACAAAATCGCGCTCTCCCCGAAGTATGCGGATTTATATAAGTGCGCGATATATCTTTTGACCAATCTCAACCGCAGCAGCGACGTGATAAAAGTGGACGGAATCGTCGCAAGCGAGCAGGATTTGAGCGGACTTCTCGACGTGACGAGCATAATTCTTCGCGATATGCTCGTGTGCAAACAAAATCAAAATTTAATGTTGTCCAAACATTTATCGGCGGACATAATAAATCTGAGCGGTCGTTATTCGGAGCGCGCGCTGTCCGAAATACTTTTCAAAATCAACACGGCGCGGCGCAAACTCTCTCTCAACGTCAACGTCACGGCAACGGTAGACGACCTGCTCTTTTCAATGCTGGAGGCAAAACATAAATGGCAATAATCGTAGGTATAAAATTCAAAAACACCAACAAAGTGTACTATTTCGACCCGAAAGGATTGACTTTTGAGGAAGGCGACGGCGTTATCGTGGAAACCGCGCGCGGACAGGAATACGCCATTTGCGCAATCGCAAACAAGGACGTTGAGGAAAGCGAAATCGTCCAACCTCTCAAACCCGTCGTGCGCAAAGCCACCATTGAGGACGAAAAACGCGTGGAAAAGAACTTGCAAGACAAAGAACACGCCCTCAAAGTCATACGCGAAAAGGTTGCGGAAATGAATATCAATATGAAACTCGTTGACGCAGAATACACCTTTGACCGCACCAAACTCATTTTCTACTTCACCGCAGAAGGAAGAGTCGACTTCAGAGAACTCGTGCGCGTGCTTGCGTCAATATTCAAAGTCCGCATCGAACTTCGCCAGATATACGAGCGTGACGACACCAAAATGCGCGGAGCGCTTGCGCCTTGCGGTCGTCCATGCTGTTGCACAACCCACCTTCCCGACTTTGAAAAAGTGTCCATAAAAATGGCAAAAGTGCAAGGTTTGAGCCTCAATCCGCAAAAGATAAGCGGCGTGTGCGGAAGGTTGATGTGTTGCCTTAAATACGAAAACGCGTATTACACCGAAACGTACAAACTTATGCCGAAAGTCGGCAGCAAAGTCAAAACGCCGGACGGCGAAGGCACGGTTGAATCAAACGATTTGATAAAGCAAACCGCCCGCGTAAAGGTTATGCTCAAAGACGGCAGTTTCGACGTGCGCACCTACGCCCTCGAAGATATGAAAATCGGCGAGCGCCAATCCACCGCCGAAATCGATTCGATGAAAGATGAAGAATAATTGCTCAAGCGTCGCATAGGTAAAAGCAACAAGCGTTCGCTTATTGCTTAATACCTTGCTCGCTTTCGCAATTCCTCCGCACAATCGGGCGTATGCTCTCAAATCAAGCACGGTCAAAAAATCCTACCGCAATTCCGCACGCCCGATTGTTTGGTAAAGCGTGCTCCGCACGCAAGCGGAAAATTTAGAAATATTCCTTGGCTGCACCGTAGGTGCAATACAACTCTTACAAAACTTCGATATTTAGATGAAGAACAAGGAAAAACCCCTTTTTCAGCAACCCTAACGTATAAGTTGTAAAAACTCGCCATTGAGATAAAGAACAAGAAAGAGCCTCGCAATCAGACGGGACAATTAGTTGTAAAAACCGCGATTAAATAGATGCATAACAAGAAAGCGCCCCTTGAATGGCAACCCTAATTTACTAAACGTAAATGAGTTGACAGTCAAGGGGTGCTGACAAAGTTAGGCGCTATTTAGCGCGGCTTTTACTTGCAGTTTTTGCAATCGGACGTACTCTTAGCGCGATTCTTCGTGGTTTTGCTCGTTTTGGGTTCGTCGCAATGACAATCGTTGCTACGTTTGGTTTGTTTGGTTTCGGATTTTGCCATAAATTTTCTCCTTTTTAGGCTAATTGCCTTGATTTTTGTTTATCCTTGCGGACTAAATGTAGTATGGCAAAAAGGATTGGGTTATATACCTTGCGCGGTCAAAAAAATGTGGTATAATATGGATATGGTACACATAGGAAACAGTTGGGACGACGTTCTCAAGGAAGATTTTGAAAGCGAAAACTATCAGAACCTGCGCAAATTTCTTGCGACGGAGTATCGCACGCGCGTGATATATCCCGATATGCACGACATTTTCAACGCGCTCAAATACACGCCGTACGAGAAGGTGAAAGTGGTGATTTTGGGACAAGACCCCTACCACGGACAAGGGCAGGCGCACGGCATGTGCTTCTCGGTCAAGCCGAACGTTCCCGCGCCGCCGTCGCTCGTCAACATATTCAAAGAAATCGAAACGGACGTCGGCGTAAAAAACACTTCACCATATCTGGTGAACTGGGCAAAGCAAGGCGTGCTTTTGCTCAACACGGTGCTTACCGTGCGCGAAGGACAGCCCAACTCGCACAAAGGACAAGGCTGGGAAGTGCTCACCGACAGCATCATACGCAAACTCAACGCAAGAAAAGAGCCGATAGTCTTTATGTTGTGGGGCGGAAACGCACGCTCCAAAAAAGCGTTGATAACCAATCCGCAACATCTGATACTCGAATGTCCTCACCCCTCGCCGCTGTCGGCGTATGCAGGTTTTTTCGGGTGCAGACACTTCTCAAAGTGCAACGAATTTCTCAAACGACACGGACAAACGCCAATCGACTGGCGCACGGATGCGGAGGCATAATATGCTCGACATTCAAAGAATAAACGAACTTGCCAAAAAATCGAAAACCGTCGGACTCACGCCCGAGGAAAAGGAAGAACAAGCGCGACTTCGCAAGGAATACGTCCAAAGCGTAGTGGGCAATCTTCGCGCTCAACTCGACAATACCTACGTTCTCGACAAGAACGAAAACAAGGTGAAACTCACCGCTTACAACAGCGCACGCGAGAGAGAGAACACCGACGAAACGACAAAGAAAGAGGATTGATTTTTTCATACGAGAAAATGAAATAATATTCCTTTTTGTCTTGAAAATCGCGCACGTATATCATATAATATACGGGTTGCAAACAACGAATAAACTTTGCGAAACCTCGCGTTTCGGAGGATAAAATGGACAGAACTTATCAAGTTGACATCAAAGGCTTCAAAACAGACCTCCCCGTACTTCCGCTTCCCAACGGAATCAGCATTTGCTTTTTCAATCTCCACGGTGACTCGGAAATGACCGAACATTGCGGAAAGGAACTTGCCAAACTTCTCACGGGTTGCGACGTCGTCATCACGGCGGAATCGAAAGGCTTGCAACTTAGCCACGTCATTGCTCGCGAACTCGGACAAAGATACTACGCCGTATGCAGAAAATCCAAAAAACTTTATATGCAAGACGGCATACAAACGAGTGTGAAATCCATTACCACCGGCAACGAGCAGACATTGTATCTGTCCAAACACGACGCAGACCTCATCAAAGGCAAGAAAGTCGCAATCGTGGACGACGTGGTATCCACGGGCGGAAGTTTGAGAGGCCTTGAACAAATCGTCAACCTCGCAGGCGGAATCATCTACAAAAAGGCGTTCGTACTTGCAGAAGGCGATGCGGCAGAGCGCGACGATATCGTGTATCTTGCCAAAATTCCTATCATCACTGACTGATTCAAATTCTGACGCAATTCACCAAATCGGCATTTTATAATGCCGATTTGCATTGATAAAGGCTTTTGATTGACATTAGATTGTCGTTTGATAAAAAACGACTTCATTGGCGAAAAGGGTGCAAACCATGCTTGAACTTCTGATGCCGGCAGGCAACCTCAAAAAACTCAAAACCGCTTTCCACTTCGGCGCAGACGCCGTTTATATAGGCGGAAAGTCTTTTTCGTTGCGTGCTTTTGCAGACAATTTCTCCGACGAAGAAATTGCCGAAAGCGTCAGATTTGCGCACGCCATCGGCAAAAAAGTTTATGTCACCGCAAATGTTTTTGCAAGAAACTCCGACCTCGAAGCGCTCAAAAACTATTTCGTCTTTCTTGAAAGCGCACACGTTGACGCAGTGCTTATAAGTGACGTAGGACTCGTTGCGCTTTGCAAAGAAGTTGCCCCGACTCTTACGATTCACCTCTCCACGCAAGCAAACACAACCAACCTTCTTGCCGTCAAATTCTGGCAAGGAATGGGCGTAAAGAGAGTCGTGCTTGCAAGAGAACTCGGACTTGAAGAAATACGCCAAATCCACGAAGCCGTTCCCGATATGGAACTCGAAGCGTTCGTACACGGAGCAATGTGTATGAGTTACAGTGGTCGCTGTCTGTTGTCCACGTATTTTTCGGGTCGAAGCGCAAACAGCGGCGCGTGCATACAACCGTGCAGATGGGGCTATCGCATAACCGAAACCGAAAGACACGGCGCAAAGCCTCTCGATATCGAACAGGACGAAAGAGGCACGTATTTTATGAATAGTAGGGATTTGCGATTGCTCGAGCATATTCCATCGCTTGCAGAGTGCGGCATCGTATCGCTCAAAGTCGAAGGCAGAATGAAGAGCGAGTTTTACGTCGCAACCGTCGCAAACGCGTATAGACACGCAATCGACGAATTTCTTGAAAAAGGCAGAATCGACAACGTCGCAAAATACAACGCCGACCTCGAAACCGTGGCGCATCGCACCTACACCGATGCGTATTTCGAGGGCGACAATCTCGACACGGTATGCCTTGACGAAGGGCAATCTCCCGAAAAATTCGTCTTCACCGCCGTAGTGCAAAGCCAAAAGGGCTGCGTCGTAACCGTCGAAATGCGCAATAGGTTCAAAACGGGAGAAACTCTTGTCGTGCTTGCTCCCGATTCAAACGACGGCAAATCTTTTGAGATCGGACAAATCACGCACGTTGCGGACGGCACGCTCACGGACGACGCAAAACTCGTGCAACAAATCTATTCTTTCGCTTGTCCTTTCAACTTGACTTACGGAGATATCTTGCTCAAAGCAAACGACGGCGGACGTTAACTATTGCTGCGAATCGCACCGAAATAAAAGAAAACGAACGAAGCAACCCGAACGAAAACGCAAAAATCGCGATAAAAACGAGGAAATTATGCAACACGTATCCGTAAAACTCCAAAAATTGAACGAAAACGCAATCGTACCCAAATACGGCACTCGCTTTTCCGCCGGCGCGGACTTGTACTCTTGCGAGGGGAAAGCCGTCACGGTTGAGCCTCATCAGACAGTGTTTATCCACACGGGGATTGCAATCGAGATACCCGACGGACTCGTCGGGCTGGTGTATGCACGCAGCGGGCTTGCCTCCAAGCGTTCTCTTGCTCCTGCCAACAAAGTGGGCGTGATTGACTGCGACTATCGCGGAGAAATCATCGTATCGCTCCACAATCACTCGGACGAACCTCAAACAATCGAAGACAAAGAGCGCGTCGCGCAACTCGTGCTAACGCCCTGTTTCGTAGCAGATTTTGAAGAGGTTGACGCTCTTTCCGACACCGAGCGCGGACAAGGCGGCTTCGGCAGCACGGGAAAACTATAAAGAGTTAGATTTTTCAACAACATAATTTTACAACGACATATGAAAAAGGGCTGCGTTTTGCAGTCCTTTTCTAAAATAAAACGCGTCTCGCGCGCATTTTATCTTTATTTATTAATAAAAATATAACAAAATTCTAAATGATTCCAAACAAATCCGATTGCCTTCGGCTCGATTCTTACTCTATCTCGAAATAGTTGAGGAACGCAATCGTGCGTTTGAGTGCCTCTTTTGAAATTTTGAGGAATTGCGCGACGGGGAAAGCGTGAACCGCCCATTTACCCTCACCGTGATAGTGCTCGTAAACGACGCCGAGATCCTGAAACTTTTTCACGAGGTCGAAAGTGAGGACGGCGAGTTTGTCGTTCTCTGCCGAAATGGCAAAAGTGGGCGGAAAATCTTTGGTGACCCAATTGATCGGCGAAACCTCTTTTTGCAATTCTTCACTGCACTCTTCAACGGGCGTGCCTTTGCAATAAGACTGCGTGTATATGCCTATGTTTTTGAAGCCCGTATGCACTGCCTTTGGAAAATCGTACACACCGCAGTTGAGCATAAGCGCACTTATCTTCTGATCCTTTGAGCGTTCGTCAAGTTGGAAATGCGAGGCGTATTCGGGATTGGTGCTGATTGCGCCCGCCATACTGCTCAGGTGCGCGCCTGCGCTCTCGCCGCCCACGAAGATATGATCCATATCGATATTGTATTCGTCGGCGTGATCCTTGAGCCAAGCAAAAGCCTTGTACACGTTTTGAATCATCTCGGGATGACCGTAAAAGGGTGCGTCTCCGTAATAAAGGCTTGCCACGAAATAACCCGTTTTTTCGCAAAATTTGGTGGTGTATGCCTCTCTCGTTTCGGGCAGACCGCCGATCCACCCTCCGCCGTGAATATAGACGAACACTCTCGCCTTTTTGGATCTATCCCTGTCCTTTGGCTCGTAGAAGTCGAGATAAAGCCGTTTGTCGTCCTCGTCGTATCTTACGAATCTCGTCGTTTTGACTTTGTGCGAACGGCGGAAACTGAAAATGGTGAGCCAACCCAAAAATTCGTTTTTGGCGTGACCGCCTGCAACGTAAAGATACTTTGCGTCGTACGCCGCTTTTTTTGCTTGCTTTTTTGCGTATTTTTTTGCTTTGTGAGTGAACTCGACGACGTTCTCTTTCGCAAGCACGATTTTTGCCTCGCGCTCTTCGCGTTTGATCTGCTTGTCTAGTTCCTCTCTTCTCTTTTCGAGTTGTGCGTACTTGACGTCGAAAGCGTCTCTTTTCTTCAAATTGTCAAGAGCCGTAAATATGCGACGTTTCATATGTTTTTCTCCTCCAAAAGAACGTGTTTTTGCAAAAACAAGGTTTTATCGCGCGATTTTGTAAATATAAACCTTGTTTTTATTATTCTTGTATCGTTATCGTCTTATTCTGCTTTTTCTGCGAAAGAGCCGTCTTTGGTGTCTTTGACGACGTAGCCGAGAGCGTTGATTTGTGCTCTTATTGCGTCTGCGTTTGCCCAGTCTTTGTTTGCTTTTGCCGCCTTTCTTTGCTCGACGAGGTCAAGCACTTCTTGCGGAATCGCGCTCTCTTTTGCCTTTTGTTTTTGTTCGTAGTAAGCGATAAAGTCTTTCGGTTCGCATCTGAAAAGTCCGAGAAGCGAATAGGTCTTTACCACTTGTTTTGCGTCGGCAACGGCGTCGCTGTCGCCTGCTCTCAACTTCGCTCTGATACCCTTGAAGATTCCGAACAAATCCGCAAGCGCCTTCGCCGTGTTGAAGTCGTCGTCCATTGCGCGATTGAAGGAATCGTCAATCCACCTGCTTTGCTTGTCGCTTGCAAGTCCGCTTTCGTTGACGGCGTCGAGCACCTTGTAGAACTCAAACATATGCTTGTCTGCATCGGGGAACAATTCGTCGGTGATATTGATGTCGCCTCTATAGTTGGTCTGCAGCAGTGCATACTTTATCGTGTCGGGTTTATACTCGTCAAGAAGGTCGGAAAGAAGAAGACTGTTTCCGAGCGACTTGCTCATCTTTTGTCCGTTGACTTTGATGAGTCCGTTGTGAATCCAGTATTTTGCAAAAGGCTTTCCCGTGAGCGATTCCGTTTGCGCGATCTCGTTTTCGTGGTGCGGGAAAATCAAATCTCTGCCGCCGCCGTGAACGTCGATTTGCTCGCCGAACGCCGCTCTGTTCATTGCCGAGCACTCGATATGCCAACCGGGTCTGCCCTTACCCCACGGAGATTCCCAGAAAATCTCGCCTTCCTTTGCGGATTTCCAAAGCGCGAAATCGAGAGGATTGCGCTTATTCTCCTCGTTTTCGATACGCACGCTTTCGTAGGCGTCCTCGAGTCGTCTGCCGCTGAGTTTGCCGTAGCCGGGGAAACTCTCGACGGAGAAATACACGTCGCCTCTTTCGGTTGCGTATGCGTGACCTTTTTCGATGAGTTTGGACACGAAGTCGATGATATTGTCGATATTGCACGTTGCTTTGAGCCATATGGTCGGATCGTCAACCTCGAATTTGCGCATAAGTTTATCTATGCGGTCTATCATCATACTTGCGTACTCGAGAGGCGGTATGCCCGTTTCTTTGGACTTGGCAATGATTTTGTCGTCGACGTCCGTGTAGTTGCGCGCGTAATTGACTTTGTATCCGATTTTTTCAAAGTATTTGCGGATAATATCATAGATGAGCGCTTGATAGGCGTGACCTATATGCGCTTCGCCCGAAACCGTGATTCCGCATGCGTACATATTGACTTGTCCCTCGTGAAGAGGCACGAAATCTTCTTTTTTTCTTGTGAGCGTGTTGTAGATTTTCATATCGGACTTCGTCCTTTTTTATGCTTGCGGTTTGTCCGCTTGTGATTGATTTTGTTCGAATTGCGATTCGATTTCCTCGACTTCGGCAGGGAGCACGTTGTCCTCGTCGACGGTTATGGAATATCTGCAAGAGTGCACGTTGAGCGCCTTTTCGAGTTCGTACACACGCCTATTGAGTCTCACGAATTCTTCCATAATCGGGTCGGGAAGAAGGATTTGATCCATATCCGCGATTCTCTTGCCGTCCTGCTTGACCACTCTGCCGGGAACGCCCACGACCGTGGAATACGGCGGAACGTTTTTGAGAACGACGCTTCCTGCGCCAATCTTGCTATGCTCGCCTATGCAAACGGGGCCGAGCACCTTTGCGCCTGCCGACACCATAACGCCCTCTTCGAGCGTGGGGTGACGCTTGCCCGTATCCTTGCCCGTACCGCCGAGGGTTACGCCCTGATAAAGCACGCAGTTGTCGCCGATCTCGGTGGTTTCGCCAATGACGAGACCTACGCCGTGGTCTATGAAAATTCCGCTGCCGATATTCGCCGCCGGGTGAATGTCTATGCCCGTCTTTTCCTTTGCTCGAAAGGCTATGTAAAGGGCAAGCGACTTCATTCCCTTTTCCCAAAACTTGTGCGCATAACGATAAGCACACAGGGCTTTATACCCTGTGTACGTTCTCCTTACGATTCTGCTGCTCGTGGCGGCAGGATCTTTTTGCATTATAACCTGCAAATCGCGCTTTTTTGCCTCGGAAATTTTCATTGCGATTCCTTCTGTCCGCTCAGTTTTCGCTCGAATCCGAGTTGCTATTGCTCGACGAGTCGTCGCTCTCGTTTTGTGCGGGCTTGATTTCGCTCTCGTCTCTGTTTATCTTGGACGAGAACAGGCTTTCGCCGCTCGATTCCTCTCCGAACAACGCGTTGATTTCGTCTTCGTAGATGGTCTCTTTTTCGTAGAGCGCTTTGACCATTGCGTCCATAATCGAACGGTTTTCTTTCAATATATTCAAAGCGACCTGATATTGCGTATCGATGATGATTTTGACTTCCTCGTCGATCTTTGCCGCGACCTCTTCGCTGTAGTTGAGATGCGTCTGATAATCTCTGCCGAGGAACACTTCCTCGCTCGAACCGAGATACATGTTGCCGATAGACTCGGACATACCCCACTCGGTGACCATCTTTCTGGCAAGTTGCGTGGCTCTCTGAATATCGTTTGATGCGCCTGTCGATATATCCTTGATGACGAGTTCCTCCGCCGCTCTTCCGCCAAGCATCATTGCGATGTCGTCGAGAAGTTTGCCTTTGGTCATATGGTTGTCGTCGTTTTCGGGGAGCGTGATGGTGTAGCCTGCCGCCATGCCGCGAGGAATGATACTGACTTCGTGCACGTCGTCGCAGTGCTTCATAAGTTTTGCGACGATTGCGTGTCCGCTCTCGTGATACGCCGTGATGCGCTTGTCGCTTTCGGTGACGAGCCTTGACTTCTTGGCAGGGCCTGCCATAACCTTGTTGACAGCCTCGCTGATATCCTTCATCGTGATGAGTTTTCTGTCGGCTCTTGCTGCCAAAATCGCAGATTCGTTGAGAATATTCTCTATATCCGCACCCGTGAAGCCCGAAGTGAGTCTTGCAAGGGATTTGAAGTTGATATCGGACGCAAGCGGTTTGTTGCGGGCGTGAACCTTGAAGATTTCCTCTCTGCCCTTGACGTCGGGAACGTTGACGTAGATTTGTCTGTCGAATCTGCCCGGACGCATAAGTGCGGGGTCAAGGATATCCGCGCGGTTGGTTGCCGCCATAACGATGATTGAACTGTTCGCCTCGAAACCGTCCATCTGAACGAGCAGTTGGTTGAGGGTTTGTTCTCTCTCGTCGTTACCGCCGCCGAGGCCTGCGCCTCTTTGACGACCGACTGCGTCGATTTCGTCGATGAAGATGATGCACGGCATATTCTTTTGCGCCTGATCGAACAAATCTCTCACACGCGATGCGCCTACGCCGACGAACATTTCAACGAAATCCGAACCGCTGATTGAGAAGAACGGAACGTTCGCTTCGCCCGCAACTGCCTTTGCAAACAAGGTTTTGCCCGTTCCGGGAGGGCCTACGAGAAGAACGCCGCGAGGTATGCGCGCGCCTATATCGGTATACTTTTTGGGATGTTTGAGGAAGTCCACGATTTCCTGAAGTTCCTGTTTTTCTTCCTCTGCGCCGGCAACGTCGTTGAATCTGACCTTTATGTCGCGAACTTGATTTGCTTTGGTCTTACCGAAGTTGAGCGCCTGACCTTGTGCGCCCGCGCTCTTTCTGAGCACGACCATAAAGATGCCGAAAAGCGCTGCGTAAAGAATGAGCGGAACGAGTATGCTCGACAAGAGCGAACCGCTCGAGGGATCGTCGTATCTGACGACGACGCCGTCCAGAAGTCCTGCTTCGGTAAAATCTTTAATAGCGTCCGAAAAAGCGACTCTTCCTTGCGTGTTGACAAAATAGCGGTAACTCTTGTCGTTGCCCACGAGCAATTTTGCCGTGTAACTGCCCTCGATATAGATGGCTTTTATTTCGCCGCGTTTGAGCATCTCCACGAAACTGTCGTCAGTGCCCTGATACACGACCTCGGTAGGTCTTGTCAACTCGTATGCAATGACGAAAGCGATGATGACGAGAAGTATCACGCCGACGATTATGAGTGTGCGTCTTGTGGTTGGTTTCATCTATCCTCCTGAAATCGGCGCATGGCGACGATTCCGTAATAATCTTATATTATGTTCAACATATTATAAAAATTAAATACGAAAAAGTCAATGCAACGAGGGTATTTTGCCCTCGTCGCGCTTGCGCCTTTTGAGTTAGTATGCTTAAATGTTAAAGACAAAGCATTAAAAACTCATTAAACAAGCCACAAAAACTTAAAATTTTGTCAAAAATCGAAATCGCGTTAAGCACGCCCGCAAGCAACCGCAAAACAGCGCATCTAAGCGTATGTTTTGTCGTTAGAACTCGGAAATATCGAAAGGTATCGCATTGCGGCGATTAAACAATGAACGTTTTATCCGTTACGCCACGGTTTTGACGGATTCGTTTCTTTTTTCACTTTTTTTGTTTCGCAATTTGCAAAAATATTCTTGTATTTTTTATAATTATTCAACATTTTTTCAGTGTTTATTGCATTTAGACCGCAAATTATACACAAACATTCACCGTGAGCGTATATTTATACCGAAAAACATCACCCCCCCCCCAACTTATAATACATTTTGTCAAATTTGTCCATTATTTTGGCGTTTTTCAACGATTTTGGCGAATTTTTTGTCTTTATGTAATCTTAAGGTATATATTTGTATGCATTTCGCTTGCATAAAACGTTTATTATGAAGTAAAATATACGAAAATTAGGTAATTACATATATTATTTGCGCGTGCGTGTATAAATTGCGGCGCAAAAAACACTAACGCGGGGAGAGTTTACAATGCCAAAACAGTCGAATTCACCTTGTCTTGAAATAAAAAATCTCACGAAGCAGTACCATGCCGTGCCCAAACCCGCCGTGGATAATTTGAGCGTATCCTGTTATCCCGGCGAAATCGTCGGACTTCTCGGACACAACGGAGCAGGCAAATCTACGACCCTCAAGTGCGTCACGGGTATACTGCCCTATTCCAAAGGCGAGATTTTCATCAACGGCTACAACATCGAAAAAGAACCGGTGAAGGCAAAAAGCACTTTCGGCTACGTCAGCGACAAGCACGACGTTTTCGTAAAACTGACAGGCATGCAATACGTCGATTTCATGGCAAACGCATACGGCGTAAGCATTGCAGACAGAAAAGCACGCCTCGACAGACTAGAAGAGGTTTTCCAACTCGGCGACAGAATTTTCGACACCATCAACGATTACTCCCACGGCATGCGTCAAAAAATCTGCATGATGGGAAGCCTCATTCACAATCCGAAACTCTGGATTATGGACGAGCCGATGATCGGTCTTGATCCCCTCACGTCTCAACGCGTGAGCGAGTTTATGAAAAACTACGCACGTCAGGGCAATTGCATTCTGTTTTCCTCTCACAACATAAATTCAGTGCAAAAGCTCTGCGACAGGGCGGTTATCATCCAAAACGGCGTGAAGACCGACGACTTCTATTTCGAGCAATTCGAGTGCGAGCATCCCGGCATTGACCTCGAGGAGTACTTCCTCTCTCGCACGGCAAAGGTTGAAAAATGACGAAGTACGCTCTCCTTTTGAAAAAACAACTGCTTGACGCGCTTCCGACCAAGAGTTCAAAAAAGAAATTGCCCGACCTTACGAGTTCTCTTCTGATGTTTTTGCTCGTAGGAGCGATGGTTGCGATTTTCGTCTTGGTTTTTTCAAGATTTATTTCAACGTACACGCAAATCAAAATCAACCGCGTGCCCGACATCTCTGCAAGACAGTACGAGATCATGTCGATGGGCTATTTCGTACTCGTTGTGATTTTCGTACTGAGCGGAATCAACTCGCTCTGCCACGCCCTGTTTGAAAACAGCGATTTATCCATTCTCATATCCATGCCGTTTTCCGGCAGTGATATATTCCTTTCAAAACTCACGGCGGTATATCTCAAACAAGCGCTTCTTGCGCTCGTGTGCGTGCCGACGCTCAATTTCACCTTCCTCTGCACCACTCACACCCTCACCGCATACAACGGGATTATGACCTTCGTCGTAGCGCTTCTTTTACCCATAATTCCTCTCGGCATCGCATCGACGGTAGTGTTGCCCTACTATTATCTCAAACGCCTTGCCAACTCGCACTATATTTTCGTTTTCGTAGTGATGACCGTCGGTATGGCACTATTCTGCTGGCTCTATTCATTCGTGTTCAGATTGGCGCAAAACCTGATTTCGAGCGGAAAAGTCACTTCTCTTTTCGACGACAAAACGATGGGATTCATTCTCTCGTTCACAAGATACAACTATCCCGCAAACTTGTTTGCAAACATTATGCTCAAGCGCAATCTCGCAACAAGCGTAGGCATACTTGCGGCGGTCGTGGTGGTTTGTGCGGCAATATGTCTTATCGTCGTCCGCGCGATTTTCATAAAAGTATCGCTTTCGGGGATTTCGATTCACGTTCCGCACACGCATATTCATAGAGTCAGATTCACAAAAAACACTCGCTTCGGCTCGCTTCTTGCAAAAGAATTTTTGCTCGTTATGCGCACTCCGAACTACGCTTATATGTACTTCACCACTGCGGCGGTTATGCCCGTCATCGCCTACTATTCGGCAAATATTGCGCTTAGCATGCTCACGGGTTTGGTCGGAAAAACCGACGTGAGTTTCGAGATATGCACGTTTATCGTGATTTTGTATTCCACGCTCACAAACACGTTCTGCTCGACCAACATTTCAAGGGACGGATATATGTCGATGACGCAAAAGATTTTGCCGTATTCGCCCTCGCAGATTCTAGGCTCGAAAATCGCATTCTGCTCAATCGTGGCAGAGTCGAGCGTGTTGATAACCTGCGTCGTGTTTGCGGCAACCGGTCTTGAAAAGGGAGCGGACGTTGCAGTAACGCTTGTTGCCGCTTCTCTTTACGCACTTGCCCAAATCGTGTTTGCGACGAGGCTTGACCTCGACCATCCGCACTTTGCAAAAACGGATGACGGTGAAATCAAAGAATCAAACTCCACCGTTTCGACAATTATTGCAGTCGGACTCGTTGCAAGTTTCGCAATAGGTTTTTCATTGCTTGCGTCGTTCATAAGCCCGTTGGTAAGCGGAAAGGAGTTTTCCACTCTTCCCAAGGGTGCCGACTACGCAATCGCGATATGCTTGCCCCTTGCCCTGCTTGCAGGTGCGGCAGGATACTTCTTTGCGCACTTAAAGCGTGCGTACGAAAATCTGGATTCGGAGGATTGAGATGAAAAAAGTCGTGACTGCACTCATAATAGTTCTTCCTCTCTTATTCCTCGTGGCGTTGTTTGCGATAACGTCGGTTGCGAGCGTTTCTGCCGATATTCCGGCAAACGCACTCGTGATAAACAACAAGGGCGCGAACGGAATATTCTCGTTTGACCTTGCGAAATACGAACACAAGATGTTTGAGGACGACCTCGGCGTAGAAGTGTTGCCCGTCATGGCAAAAAACAAAAAATATTCCCTTAAAATCACCGATGCAAACACGGGCGAGGATACCGATATCGTCACTCGCGAAGAGGACGGTTCTTTTGCCTTCCACGACGTCGGCG
>ULOF01011405.1_pt1 | contig 27357 bp, 25 predicted proteins | sample 1952371 | NCBI WGS metagenome assembly ULOF01 (sample SAMEA4835597, study PRJEB28245) | human gut metagenome | biome: gut microbiome; material: fecal sample | place: Denmark | collected 2008 | reverse complement strand
GCCATCAGCGCCAGGCAGGTCGGAACTGTAACGTGGAAAATCATTGCGGGAAAGGAAGGCATATCATTATGGCACAGCTTGTTAAAGACATGACACATGGAAAGGTGACACCGTTATTACTAAAATTTATGCTCCCAATGCTTCTGGGCAACCTGTTCCAGCAGATGTATAATGTTGCGGATAGTGCCATTGTCGGCCGGCATGAGGGGGCAAATGCACTGGGGGCGATTGGGTGCACCGGTTCCCTGACCTTTTTGTTCTTTGCATTTTGTAACGGATTGGCATCCGGCGCAGGAATTATTGTGGCACAGTATTTTGGAGCAGGGAATAAGGAAGAGGTAAAGAAAACGCTTGCCAATTCGTTTTATATTGTGGTGCTTTCGGGAATCCTGTTAAGCTTTTTAGGCGTCCTGCTTACAAGGCCGGTGCTGGAATTATTGGAAACTCCCCAGAGCCAGCTGCAGGATGCAGTGGACTATATGCAGATTATCTGTGCCGGAACAATTGCGGTTGCGGTATATAATTATGCCGCCCAGGTTATGCGGGCATTGGGTGATTCCAAAACACCGCTGATTTTTCTGATTGTGGCGACAATTATAAATATTGCCCTGGATTTTTTGTTTGTGGTAACATTGGAAATGGGTGTCAAGGGAGCGGCATATGCTACGATTGTGGCACAAGGCGTTTCCGCTGTTGGCAGCCTTCTATATGGTGCGGCGAAAAATCCGTATTTCCGACTGAAAAAGGAACACTTGAAAATCGATTATCGAATCTGCCTGCTCTGTTTCAAGGTGGGAATGCCGTTGGCAGTGCAGAGCATGCTGATTGCAGTTTCCTGTGTTGTACTGCAGAGGTTTGTAAATAGTTTTGATGAGGCAGTGGTCAGTGCCTTTACCGTGACTACCCGGGTGGAGCAGCTTGTGCAGCAGCCTTTTAATTCCCTTGGTATGGCAATTGCTAATTTTACGGGACAGAATATGGGTGCGGGAAAAAGTGACCGGGTTCATACTGCTTTGAAAAAGAGTGCATGGATTACGGCGATTATAAGCCTTATTATGCTGCTTGTCTGCTATTGCGGCGGAAATCTGATTGTGGGCTGTTTTGTGAAGGAAGCGGATGTCATAGCAATCGGTACAACCGGACTTAAAATTACAAGCCTGATGTTTTTCCCTCTTGGGTTAATCTATATTACCAGGGGACTTTTAAACGGTGCAAATGATACATTTTATGCGATGATAAATGGGGCAATAGAAGTATGTGGACGGATTGGATTTTCATTTATTCTTGTCAAATTTTTCCCTATTGGTATCTGGGCGGTGTGGCTTGCTACCGGGCTTACTTGGACCATTACGGGAATTGCAGGATTTATCCGGTATAAACAGGGAAAATGGCTGGAGATGAAAATTGCAGATTAAACAGTAGGTCTGAACTGTAACAGGTACTTTTATATATGATTAGAGAGGCGGACCGGGGTTTTCCATTTACAGAAAATGTGCTATTATGCTAATGACAAAAAATATCAACAAGTAATGTGCAGGTTGTCAGAGAACAGTATTTACACAGAGCCTGCAAAAGATAAATTGAGAGGACTGTAGCATCATGACATTAAAGGAACTGGAATTGGGAAACACTGCGGTGGTGACGGTTGTTGGAGGGAAGGGCTCCTTACGACAGCATTTTTTGGATATGGGTGTCATACCAGGAGCTGAGGTAACCCTTGTGAAATATGCACCTATGGGTGATCCCATGGAATTGCGCATACATGGATATGAACTGACACTTCGTCTGGCAGATGCAGCCAAGATAGAGGTGGAACCGGTGAAGGTTCCCGGAAGTGGCGGAGTGGGGGATTTAGAAGAGACAGCAGAGGAAAAAGAAGCTGCTTCGCAGACGGATTATAAAAAGCGCTATGGAAAAAACAGAATAGATAGTAAAACGGAAAAGCGGAAGCATCGCCAGGAGCATCCAGGCCTTGGCGAGGGTGGAAAGTATCATGTGAAGGCAGATGAGAATCCGCTGCCGAAAGGAACAACGCTGACCTTTGCTCTGGCAGGCAACCAGAATTGTGGGAAGACCACATTGTTTAATCAGTTGACCGGGGCAAACCAGCATGTGGGCAATTTCCCTGGCGTGACAGTGGATCAGAAGAGCGGTTCCATTCGGGGGAATCAGAACACACTGGTTACAGATTTGCCGGGAATTTATTCCATGTCTCCATATAGCAGCGAAGAGATTGTGACAAGAGAGTTTATTATAAAGGAAAAGCCCACAGGAATCATTAATATTGTGGATGCAACAAATATAGAGAGAAATTTATATCTTACCATGCAGTTAATGGAGCTGGATGTACCTATGGTACTGGCACTCAACATGATGGATGAGGTGCGGGGAAATGGCGGTTCTGTATATATCAATGAGCTGGAGGAAATGCTGGGGATTCCGGTTGTTCCGATTTCTGCAGCAAAAAATGAAGGCATAGATGAGCTGGTAAGTCATGCCCTGCATGTGGCACAGTATCAGGAACGGCCGGGACGAATAGATTTCTGTGATAAGGATGACAATGGGGGAGCAGTACACCGGTGTCTGCACGGTATTATTCATCTGATTGAAGACCATGCAGTGGCAGCAGGAATCCCTGTGCGGTTTGCCGCAAGCAAGCTGGTGGAGGGTGACCCGCTGGTGTTAGAGGCATTAAAGCTTAGCCAGAATGAACAGGAAATGTTAGAGCATATCATTTGCCAGATGGAAGAGGAAAGAGGACTTGACCGGGCGGCAGCAATTGCGGATATGCGGTTTGTATTTATAAAAAAGCTGGTGGAGGAAACCGTGGTTAAACCGCGGGAGACGAAAGAGCATGAGAGAAGTCGGAAAATTGATAAAGTACTGACAGGAAAATATACGGCAATCCCGGCATTTGCTGTTATTATGGCACTGGTATTTTTTCTGACATTTAATGTTATTGGTGCATGGCTTCAGGGATTGCTGGAATCCGGTATCAGCTGGCTTGGCAGTATTACGGATAGGGCGCTTACAGCGTGGAATGTCAATGAGGTACTGCATTCACTGATAATTGACGGAATTTTTAATGGCGTGGGAAGTGTATTGAGCTTTTTGCCAATTATCGTAACCCTGTTCTTTTTTCTATCTCTGTTAGAAGATAGTGGGTACATGGCAAGAGTTGCATTTGTTATGGATAAGCTGCTCCGCAAAATCGGACTTTCAGGACGAAGTATTGTACCTATGTTGATTGGATTTGGCTGTACGGTGCCCGGAGTTATGGCAAGCCGTACCCTGCCGTCGGAACGGGACCGCAAGATGACGATTATTTTAACGCCATTTATGAGCTGTACGGCAAAGCTTCCAATCTATGGATTTTTTACCGCTGCATTTTTCCCGGAGCATAGCGGACTGATTATGGTAGGACTGTATTTCACCGGAATTGTAGTGGGGATTTTGGTTGCACTGGTTTCCAGGGCGACTATGTTTAAAGGGGAAGCGGTTCCTTTTGTTATGGAGCTTCCAAATTATCGTCTGCCAGGGGCAAAAAATGTAGCACAGCTTTTGTGGGATAAGGCGAAGGATTTCCTGCAGAGGGCATTTACGGTAATTTTTATCGCTACGATTGTGATATGGTTTTTACAGACCTTTGATTTACATTTGAATATGGTAACAGATTCACAGGATAGTATTTTGGCGGTGGCAGCGGGACTCATTGCGCCGGTATTCGCACCGCTGGGGTTTGGTGATTGGAGGATATCTACATCTCTGATCGCAGGATTTATGGCAAAGGAAAGCGTAGTCTCTACTTTGTCTGTCCTGTTTGGAACAACCCAAAATCTGTTGACATGCCTGACACCGTTGGCTGCGGCTTCCCTTCTGGTATTTTGTCTGCTGTATACGCCGTGTGTTGCTGCGGTATCTTCAATCAGACGGGAGCTTGGAGGTAAATGGGCGGCTGCAATTGTAGTGGAACAGTGCGTGCTTGCCTGGATTGTGGCATTTGCCGTAAGGCTGGTGGGAATGGCATTTGGATTGGGATAAGATATAAAGCAGAAATGAACGATGATTTAACAACGGGAAATATTACAATAAAATTATTACGGTTTGCATTTCCGCTTATGCTGGGGAATGTATTGCAGCAGTTATATAATGTGGTGGATACGTTAATCGTGGGAAGATTCTTAGGTGCAGATGCGTTGGCGGCAGTGGGTGCTGCCTATACGTTGATGACATTTTTGACATCAATTCTTCTGGGACTTTGTATGGGAAGCAGCGCTTATTTTGCCATTCAGTTTGGCAGAAAAGATTTTAGCAGGCTCAATAAGGGAATCTTTCTCTCGTTTATCATGATTGGAAGTTTTACTGTAGTACTGAATATTCTTGTTTTTGTGTTAATGGACTGGATTATCCATATACTGCAGGTGCCGGTAGAGTTACAGACATTGATGAAGGAATATCTGATGTGGATTTTTGCAGGAATTACAGCAACCTTTCTCTATAATTTTTTCGCAAATCTGTTAAGAGCAGTTGGAAATTCCGTGACGCCGCTGTTGTTTCTCGGTGTGTCTGTGGTGCTGAACATCCTGTTGGATATTGTTTTTGTGGTGGTGTGTCATTGGGGCGTGAGAGGAGCAGCGGTGGCAACTGTTATTTCCCAGTTTGTATCCGGGATTGGCATTACCATATATTATTATTTTTCTTTCCCTTTGCTACGGGTCAAGCGGCAGCATATGAAATGGGATGGTGGTATCTTAAAGGATATTTTCAACCTGTCTTTTTTAACCTGTGTCCAGCAGTCGGTGATGAACTTCGGAATTTTGATGGTGCAGGGATTGGTAAACAGCTTTGGAACAGTGGTAATGGCGGCGTTTGCAGCTGCAGTAAAGATTGATACCATTGCCTATATGCCGGTACAGGATTTCGGTAATGCGTTTTCAACCTTTGTAGCTCAAAATTATGGGGCAGGGAAAAACCAGCGGATAAAAAAGGGAATGAAAAGCAGTGTAATCTGTATCTTCCTGTTCTGTATCGTTATCAGTTTTTTAGTCTGTTTTTTTGCAAAACCGCTGATGGGAATTTTTATTGATTTAGAAAATGCAGAAGTGATTCAGGTTGGAACGGATTATCTGCGGATTGAGGCAGCTTTCTATTTTGGAATTGGTCTTTTATTTATGCTTTATGGCTATTACCGTGCCATTGAAAAACCGGGAATGTCTGTTGTACTCACTGTTTGTTCCCTTGGAACCAGAGTAGTGTTAGCCTATGTGCTTTCCGGTATACCATCTATTGGAGTGACCGGAATCTGGGCTGCAATTCCCATTGGATGGTTTCTGGCAGATGTAGTGGGAATCTCTTATTATCTTATGTTGGAGAAAAAAGTGCGAAAAGAGAGAATGGAGAGGTAGTCGTATGAAGGTAGTTGTGGCAATGGATTCATTAAAAGGAAGTCTCACCTCCCTGGAGGCGGGAAATGCAGTAAGGGAAGGTATTTTGCGTGCCATGCCGGAAACAGAGGTGGTAGTGAAACCTCTTGCAGATGGAGGTGAGGGTACCCTGGATGCTTTAATTGAAGGAGAGAAGGGGACAAGGGTTACGCTGTCAGTTACCGGACCTATGGGAGGACAGACAGAATGCGATTATGGAATATTAGAAGATGGCAAAACTGCAGTTATGGAAATGGCGCAGGCAGCGGGAATTATGCTTGTGGCAGAGAATCAGCGGAATCCAATGCAAGCGTCAACCTATGGGGTAGGGGAAATGATTTGTGATGCAGTTCACAGAGGATGCAGATATATCATCATGGGGATTGGAGGCAGTGCTACCAATGATGGGGGAATCGGGATGTTGTCAGCACTTGGTTTTCAGTTTTTGGACTCGGAAGGACGACCTGTTTCTGGTGGTGCCAGTGGGCTTTCCGGGATTGTGTCAGTCGGAGCAGATGAGGTTTTGCCAGAACTGGCAGAGTGCGAATTTCAAATTGCATGTGATGTGAGAAATCCCCTTTGCGGCGAAAATGGTGCAACCTTTGTATATGGATTACAAAAGGGACTGCCTCAGGAACTGTGCGGCGAGGTAGATGAGGGCATGCGGCACTATGCAGAGGTGGCAGAGGCATTTTGCGGAAAAACCTGTAAGGAGATTCCGGGTGCCGGAGCCGCAGGCGGTCTGGGTTTTGCCTTTCTTGCGTTTTTAAATGGCACATTGGTGCCGGGTGTAGAGCTGGTTTTAGAGACAATTCATTTGGAACAGGAAATAAAGGATGCTCAGCTTGTTGTAACTGGTGAAGGCAGGCTGGATGCCCAGACTGTAATGGGCAAAGCTCCTGTAGGAGTGGCAAAAATAGCAAAGCAGTATGGCTGTCCGGTTCTTGCATTTGCAGGGGAAGTGACGGATGAGGCAGAAAAATGTAACGAAGCGGGAATATATGCATTTTTTCCGATTGTAAGAGGGGTGACAAGCTTAAAGGATGCTATGAAGCCGGAAAATGCAGAACACAATATGGCAGCTGCAGTGGAGCAGGTGTTTCGGATGATATCGTTTTTTCTCTTAAATAAGAGATAAGAAGAGATTCCTGCCACATCTGTCAAAAAAATAACTATTTGTTCAATCATCGAACTATCACCTGAAGAAGTGGCTGATTTAACAGGAGTACCTTTAGAAACAGTGTTAAAGATAGCGGCAGATTAATATAATTCATGGTTATAAGGGGCATTTTGTGTGAAAGCGAAATGCTCTTTTTATATTTTAAAAATTTTATCTGATGGGGAGAGAAGATAAATATATCGAAAGGTGAATGAAAACAGGTCCGCTGGGGGAAAATATTGGTTAATGATTGGATTACTCGATATCAGAGTGATGACAGAATGCTTAAGTAATAAAAAGGAGAGCCATATTAAATGCTGGTGGACAGACAGGAATATCAAAAGGAATTAGAAAATTTTAAGACTGCGACGGAACAGTTTTATGAAAAAGAAATTTCGGTGGCGGCATATAAAGCAATATCCGGAGGCTTTGGCAGTTACGCCCAGAGAGGTGGGGAAAGGAGTATGCTGCGACTCCGTCTGACCGGGGGTGAAATTACGAAGGAGCATTTAAAATTTATTGCTGACAGTATTGAAAGATACCGGGTTGATTTGATTCACGCCACAACCTGCCAGACAATCCAGCTTCATAATCTGACAAAGGAGGCGGTTTATGAGTTGGTAGAAGAAGCGTATCAGCATGGAATCTATACCGTGGGCGGTGGCGGTGATTATCCGAGAAATGTGATGTGTTCGCCATTGTCTGGAGTGGAAAGAGGAGAATGCTTTGATGTACTTCCCTATGCCAGGAAAGCATCGGAGTATCTGCTCAAAATGCTTTTTCAGGTAAAACTGCCTAGAAAGTTAAAGGTTTGTTTTTCCAATGGCGTAGAGAATGAAACCCATGCAACCTTTCGCGATTTGGGATTTGTGGCGAAGGAGAATCACAGGTTTGATGTCTATGCGGCAGGAGGGCTTGGACCAAAGTCGAAAATGGGAGTTCTGGCAGCCAGAGATGTTTCCCCTGCAAATACTTTGTACGTCATTCAAACCATGCTGGATGTTTTTACAAAATATGGTAATTATGAGAACCGCGCTATGTCCCGTTCCAGGTTTTTACAGGATACGCTCGGAATAGATGGCTTTCAGAAGATTTTTGGAGAAACATTGGAAAAAAATATTGCAGCGGGAGGTCTCACATTTCAGGAGGAATCGGATTGGGAAGAGCATATAATGTACGATGCATCAGACACCGCAGGTTCAGAGGAACGATTTTCACATAGAAATGCTCTGCCTGAAAATAAGGTGGATGGCACTGAAACACGGTTGATTTGCCAAAAGCAGCCGGGTCTTTTTGCGGTGTCCTATCATCCGGTGGGAGGAATTTTAGAGCCTTCCTTTGTTAAAATACTGTATGACCATTTAAAAGACATGAAGGAAGCCGAGATACGCCTTTCCCCTAATCAGGGAATGTATATGATTAATCTGCAGAAGGAAGAAGCAGAGAGAATGTTGAAACTGACCCGGGAAGACCAGGGAACAGAGTTTGAAAAATCCACTGCCTGTATCGGAGCAGATATTTGTCAGGTAGGTATTGGAAAATCCCAGCAGCTTTTGAAGGCTTGTGTTGACCGGGTGCGTCAGGAGCACTTTTCCAACGGAACTCTTCCTGCAATCCATGTGTCAGGATGCCCCTCTTCCTGCGGTGCCCACCAGACTGCCGCTATTGGTCTGCGAGGTGGGAAACGGATGTCAGACAATGGCCTTATGGATGCCTTCGCTCTCTATTTGAACGGAAGTGAAGAAAGAGGACAGGAACGGTTCGGAGAGGAAATGGGAAGTCTGTTTGTGCAGGATATACCGCAATTTTTTGTGGAATTAGGACGTGAAATAGAAGATGCAGGGTTATCTTATGAGGACTTTAGAGAGAGATATCCGGAACGTATTGTACGGATTTTGCAGAAGTTTATTTAGGACAAAGCTCTATAAAAAAATTATGTTAGGGGATATATGCTATATTTCATGGTAAGATTTTTTATATTTGCGAGGAGTACATCCAAAATGTTTATGAAATGTTTCTGAAAAATAGCTCGCTCCAGAGAAACCTGTTTGATAACAGATTTCAGTGATGGTCAAATCAGTAGTTTGCATTAACTGAAGACTTATTTGCAATCGGTAATTTGTTAGATATTCAATTGGTGTATAGTTCGTGTATTTTTTAAAAAGCATATTGCAGGTGGTTTTTCCAACATTTCCTGCATTGCTGATATCTTTTATATTTATTTTCTCCGTATAATGTTCCTGAATATAAGTAATCATGTCCTTTAAGGATGAAAGGTGAGGATTCTGCTTAGTGGCTGCTGTTAAGTTAATATTGATGTTAGAATACATTTTTTCCCAAATATCGTGAAATAACATGACAATTTTTAACTGGGCAGTTTCTTTGGCGGTACATTCATAGATTTCTTTAACATCGGAAATAATATCTGCCTGCCAGGAGATTTTGCTGCTGAGGTGCAGATAAGGTATATTCTGGTTTTCGATAATTGGACTTACATATTTTTGTGCTGCATATTTTGAAGAACATAGAAGGATAGGGTGTAAAATCACACAATACAAACCACAGGAATTACCGTGATTTGATTTAATAACATGGAGTTGTTTTGCGTTAACAAAAATGCCTTCCCCTTCTCGAATGGTTATAATTTCTCCGTTCACGTTATATTTTACACTTCCCGAAAAGACAGTAATGAATTCTACTTCATCATGCCACTGTGTTATTTCCGGAAAACATGGATTTTGGGGTATATAATTTTTTCGTAAAAATGCCGGAAAATCCGGATTGTCATAATAGATTCGTTCCGCCAGCATGGTATTCGGTTCTCTGGTCACATCTTCATTGGACATAAATTTTCCCTCTTTTTGAATAATTGTTATAGTTTTTTGGTATATATACATATATTTAAGTTGAAATATGAAATATAATAGCATTGTATTACATGGGAAGTCAATATCACAGCATATGCTGGATATCTTGAATTGCCAGAGGGAGGAATATATGGGTACAGATGAAGAAAAAAAGGAAAATCTTATGGAACAGGAAACAGAATACGAAACTTTGGAAGAAATACAGAGACGACAAATTAAACAGGCACAGAAACGAAAAAGGATTCGGTTATGTATTTTCTTAGGTTGTATTGGGATTGCTCTGATAGTATTTTTATTATACCAAAAATATACGGAACCTAAAATAAGATACAAGGAATCAGTTAATGTATTAAAAGATGCCCAGACAGGTGATTCGGTTGTATTCGGAACGTATGAGCAGGATAAGGTGGAGATGAATGGTGAGGAAGATATAGAGTGGCTTGTGTTGGATAAAGAAGGTGATAAGATTTTATTATTAACCAAGTACTGTCTTTTTGGAAAATCTTATCATGCAGAAAATACATCTATAACATGGGAAGCCTGTTCTCTCAGAAAATGGCTGAATACCACATTTATGGAAACGGCATTTAATTCGTATGAACAGGATTTACTTTTGGAAGTGCCGCTTGTTTGTGATGATAATCCTGTTTATCATACAGATGGTGGAAATGACACAACAGATAAGATTTTTTTACTCTCAAATGAGGAAGTAACACGGTATCTGCCTGGGGAAGAAGAGCGTAAGGCAGAGACAACATCACAGGCTTTATTAGATGGAGTGAATATGAGTACTTCTTATGGAACAACATGGTGGTGGATTCGTACTCCGGGTAATGTTGAAGATACAGCTATGGTAGTAACGCCCCGGGGGGAAATTAGCGAGTTTGGACATGATGTAATTTCAGGAACAGGTGGTGTCCGTCTGGCTATATGGATTGATTTGTCAGGGTTATAAGCTGTTGTCCAAAGAGAAAGTTGTATGATAAACAATCAGAATAGAATCAGTGAGAAAATGTAGCTTTGGTGCCGGCGATTTGTTATAATAACATATTATTAAAGTAAAAAGCAGATTGAGCAGGAGGAAGCGAATGCAGGAAACAATTCTGATAGTGGATGACGAAATGGAAATCCGTGAAATGTTAAAACAGATATTTACTCTGGAAGGATATATGGTATATACAGCAAAGGATGGGCAGGAGGCATTGGATAAGGTTTCTACATCTTCACCGGATATCATTCTGCTGGATATTAATATGCCAGAGATGGACGGTTATGAGGTGTGCAGCAGAATAAGGGAATATGTGAGTTGTCCGATTTTATTTCTGACCGCCAGAATAGAGGATGAAGATAAAGTAAAGGGATTCCGCGCAGGAGGAGATGACTATATTGAAAAGCCCTTTAGCATGATGGAATTAAAGGAACGGGTGGCAGCCCATCTGCGCAGGCAGAAACGGCTGCAGCATTCTGAAAATATAGGCTTTACCGGAGTTTTTACCATATCCTATTCCGGCAGGCAGGTATTATTTGGAAAAGAGACGGTTCCTCTGACCAAAACAGAGTTTGAAATTGTAGAATTTTTAAGCCGGAATAAAAACCAGGTATTTACGAAGGAAACTATCTATGAGCGGTTATGGGGATTTGAAAAGGATGGAGAGAGCAGTATTATTACGGAGCATATTAGAAGAATCCGACAGAAGCTGAAAAAATATACAGAAGAAGTGATGATAGAGACAGTCTGGGGAGTGGGATATCGATGGATAGGATAAATGAAATAGCAGAGAGTTGCAGAAAGAAATTGCGGGAAGCTTCCCTGCGTAAGGTCTTGGTTCTATATCTGGTTATGGCGGTTTTTATCGCATTGATAGCTATGCTGATTACCTGTGTGATATGCGAAAACTGGAAGGATATTATCCGTCAGGTGAATGCGATTGATGAAGACTATAGATATATAGGGGAGGGCGATTTTGCCATAAACTTTGTATCGGATGGAGTAGTTATAAGAAAAACGGATATGGTATCCCTTAGCATGGGAGATACAAAGCTATGGTATGCCCTGAATGCCATCGAAATTCTGTGTATTCCCGTCTATTCCATTGGGGCAATTATTTTAGTGTCTGTTATTTATTATCGAAACAAATTGAGAGAACCAATTTCTTTACTGAAGGCGGAAACGGAATACATTAAGAGAAATGATTTAAGCTTTTGCTGTCGGTATGACAGTGGAGATGAAATGGGAGATATCTGCCAGTCTATGGACAGTATGAGACAGGCGGTCATCAATAATCAGCAGATTATGTGGGAGTTGATGGAGGAGCAGCGAATTATTAATGCAGCCTTTGCCCATGATTTAAGGACACCGCTCACAGTGATTAACGGCTATGTGGAAATGCTGCTGGAATATTATCCCAAAGGGCAGGTAAGTGAAGAGCAGCTATTGAATATGTTAACATTAATTCAGGGGCAAACGGAGCGGATTCGGATTTTTTCTGAAACCATGAAGGAGGTTCACGGCTTTGAAGCTCTGGAGATTAAAAAAAAGAAGCATACAGAGCAGGAATTAGAACAGGAAATCCGAAATATAATCACTGGCTTGGAGAGGGATAATGCACCGGATATCTGTATATCGGTGAAATCCTGTGATTCGGATTTATACTACGATGAAAATGTAGTGATGGAGGTTTTGGGAAATCTCTTGTCCAATGCGTTGCGGTATGGAAAGAAAAACATAGAGATTCTGGCAGAAAAGCAGGAAGAAAAGCTTTTTTTGTATGTTAAGGATGATGGCAGAGGTATGACAAAAGAGGAGCTTTATAAAGCAGACAGCCCATATTATACGGATAAGACGAAAAATGAACAAGAACAAGGTGGCAATGATGATGTACTGTATAAGAAGCAAAATATACATTTTGGACTCGGTCTTACCATTTGTAAGATTCTCTGTAAAAAGCATGGGGGAAATTTAAGCTTTTGCAATAGTGTCGATGGAGGTGTCATTGTGTGTGCAGAATTTTTTGCTGGATAAGTCTAAAAAAACTGCAAAGATATTTAACAGTATGCTATTGACTTAGAAACGAAAGCATGCTATTATTATGGCAGGGAGATGATTAGATGGATATGAAGGATTCTTGTGGATTGTTGATTAAGCAGATACATACCACATTGGAGAAAAATGCCAATAATACATTGCAGGCAGAGGGTCTTACTTCTGCGCAGGCTGCTGTTATGATGGCACTGAAGGGGCACAGAGAGCAGTGTATGACTCTAAAGGAATTGGAAAAGGAACTGATGCTTGCACAGTCCACGATTGCCGGAACTGTGGCAAGGCTGGCGGCTAAGGGCCTGGTATCATACAGTGATTCCCCTGAGGATAAGCGTATCAAATGGGTACATTTAACCAAGGAGGGTGTCGAATGCTGTAGGAAGGCCGCAGAGCATATGGCTGCGGCAGAGGAAAGACTGCTTTCGGGGCTCACGGATACGGAGAGGGAAAGCCTTATCAGCCTGCTTAAAAAAGTGAGTAAGGCTATCAAATAAGATGTCCGGGAAATGGGCATTTTATTTTAAATGTATCAATCGCAAGCTATTAAATGCAAGCTTTTAATATAAGGAGGAGATAAATATGGATAATTCATTGGAAAAATACAGTACTATGCCGGTGGGAACAGCAGTAATAAAAAATGCCCTTCCTGCTGTGGCAGCCATGCTGATGACATTGATTTATAATCTGGCAGATACTTTTTTTATAGGGCAGACCCATGACGCATATCAGGTTGCCGCTGTTTCACTGGCAACACCAATTTTTTTGATTTTTATGTCGGTGGGCTCTGTTTTTGGAATCGGGGGTACCTCTGTAATTTCCAGAGCCATCGGGGAAGGGCGGAAAGAGTATGCAAAAAAAGTATGTGCATTTTGTATGTGGTGCTGTGTATTCATAGGCATCCTGCTTTCTGCCTGTATTCTAATTTGTATGGAATCCTTGCTTAAGGTGATAGGTGCAAGTGCTGATACATGGGAGTTTACAAAAACATATCTCACAATTGTCAGCTTCTGTGGTCCTTTTGCACTGATTTCCAGCTGTTTTTCTAATGTGCTTAGGGCGGAGGGGCAGGCAAACAAGGCGATGACAGGGCAGATTATCGGTAATGTCTTAAATATGCTCTTGGATGCGGTTTTGATTATGGTATTTCACCTGGATGTGGTAGGCTGTGCCCTGGCAACATTGATTGGAGAAACAGCAGGTGCCATTTACTATATTGTTTATTTTCTGCGGGGGGAATCTTCACTGTCAGTAAATATTAAGGATTTCTCGGCAAAGGATAAAATTGCATCCGGTGTGCTTGCAATCGGAATACCTGCTGCCTTAGCTTCCATTCTTATGAGCGTGGCATCCGTTATCATGAATGCGCTGATGGCGGAATATGGGGATATGGCAGTTGCAGGTGCCGGTGTTGCAATGAAGATTATCATGATTACGGGTATGATATCCATGGGAATCGGACAGGGAGTCCAGCCGCTTCTGGGCTTTTGTGTGGGTGCTAAGGACTATAACAGATTTAAACAATATATGAAATTCTCTCTCGTATTTGCTACGGTTTTAGGGGTGGCACTGACATTGTTGTGCTATCTGTTTACAGGGGAGATTGTAAGTGCGTTTTTAACGGCTCAGAGTGCGTATGATTATGCTTTGAAATTTGCCAGGCTTTTGCTGGTGACGGGACCGGTATTTGGAATATATTATGTGCTTTCCAATGCATTACAGGCTATGGGTGCCGCCGTTTCTTCACTGATTGTCAACGTGTCAAGGCAGGGACTGGTGTATATTCCGGCGTTGTTTTTGTTCCGTGCACTGATGGGAGCAGATGGTCTGGCGCTTGCACAGCCGGCAGCAGATATTGTATCCCTGATACTTGGAATTGTAATGTATTTGATTATATCAAGGAGAACATTTAAGATAGAAAATGCAACAGGAAATGTCTTGGATTACAAAAAGTAAATCGGAAATGGTATTTGAAAATACTTTGTTTATGCCTTCTTTATAAAAATACTTTTTATGGTAGTATATCTATAATAAAAAGGAAATAAAGAAGGCTGTTTTTACTAGGTTAAAAGAAAATTTATCGTTATGTTAATTATCGTCTATATATTCTAATATATCTGTAACATTACAATGTAAAATAGAACATAGCTGATTCAAAGTATTTGTTGTGATACTCCTTCCCTGTTTAATAGAATAATATGTGGAACGAGAAAATCCTCTTTTTACAAGTTCATAAGAGCTGATATGGTTTTCCTTCATAGTTAGAAATAGCGGTTCATAGCTAATCATATTTTCACCTCGCATATATTATGTGTAGATATTCTCTAATTTAATTTATATGAAATACCATATATAAATTAAAACTTTTATTCATCTTCGGTGTATTCAATTATGTCGGATATGGAGCAATTGAGTAATTGGCATAATTGATTAAGGGTGTTTGTGCTAATACTGTTTCCTTTTTGTATTGAATAAAAAGTGGCTTTTGAAAAGCCTTTCTTGAACAGTGCGTAAGAGGTAATTTTCTTTTGTGCCATTGTTTTAAAAAGTGGTTTATAACTAATCATGTTAACTCCTTTTTGTTGTGGAATATATTTATTTTAAATTTATACTCGGATATTGAATATGTACTAATATCCGAGTATAATAAAGAGTATAAAAATTCAAATATAAAGGAGTAACAAAGCTTATGAAGTTCACAATAGAAATATTTGAAAAGGCTGTTATGCAGTGTGATGAAAATAACAGCTTTCCCATACGGGAACCCTATGAGGAAAGAATAAATAGCGTATTAGATGAGGCGGTAAAAAAGGATAAAAAGTACCAGAGATTGAATCGGAAGACCCGTAAAAAAATAGGGGAAATAGATAAAATAGAACTTAATAAAGAAGAATGGCTCATTATTGATAATGCATTGTCCGGGATAAATGAAAGAAGTGCAGAATATGGAAGAATCGCATATAGACAGGGTTTTATGGATGCGGTGAATTTCTTTAAGAAGAATAAATAATCCGGCACAGGATATCTTGTCAAATCTCTATGAATCATATAAAATAAAGGTGTTCATATTTGGAGAGGAAAGGAGTTTTATGATTCTTAGACTTCTCCATAAGCCCTAGTATACCTTTTCACTGGAAGGAAACAAAAGAAAGGGGTATACATATGGGTAATAAGGAAACGATTATTATTGATTATCTGTCACAGCCGGAGGTATTTGCAGAATTATTTAATGGATATGTGTTTGGAGGAAAGCAGGTCATCCAGCCGGAGGATTTGCATGAAACAGATGGCAGGCTCCGGTTTCTTCTGACGGATATGGAATCGAAAGGCAAAAAGAGTACCTATGAGGTAATAAAGCGGGAGCGGGATATTGTCAGAGAAGTAATTGTAGGAGGACGGACAGCTCGACTGGCGGTATTTGGCGTTGAACATCAAAGTGAGATTGATTATTCCATGGTATTGCGGACATTAACTTACGATACACTGGAATATCTCAAACAGGCAAAAGCAATTGAGCGGGAACACAGACGAAAACGGGACGTAAAAGGCAGGGAGTTTTTGTCTGGTTTTAAAAAAGAAGATGAACTGCTGCCCACTATTACTATTGTGTTTTACACAGGAAAAGAGAGGTGGGATGCAGCCAGGGATTTAAAAGGGTTATTCGGTGCTTCGCCTTATCTGGAGGAAATGCTGCCCTTTATGGTTGCAGCTCCGCTTAATCTCATCAGTGTTTATGACGTGGAAGATACCACAAAGTATCATGGAAGCTTTATTGAATCTGGATTTATCGGATGAAGAGGAAATGCAGTTGAAGGAAGGAGGGCTTGATATGTGTAAGGCATTGGAGGATATGAAGAAAGAGGCGGAAGAGAAGGGAAAAATAGAGATTATATTATCCATGCTTGGTAAAGGTATGAGCTGTGAGGAGGTCTCTTCCCTTACGGATGTGCCATTAGAACGGATTACGCAGATTGCTGCAATGGAGTAAATGCATATGGAAATAAAAATATACGAGCACATTCCGGAAGCTGCAAGAAAGATACGCGAAGAGGTTTTTGTCAGAGAGCAGGGATTTGAATACGAATTTGATGATATTGACAATAGGGCAGTTCATCTTGTTATGTATGAAGCGGGGAACCCTGTTGCAACCTGCCGCATCTACTGGAACGGAGAGAAAGACACATACATAGTTGGAAGAATTGCAGTTGTTTCAACATACAGGGGCAGACAGGCAGGAGCTAAAATGCTGCAGGAGGCTGAAAAACAGGTCAGAGGTTTGGGAGGCAGAACACTGTATCTCCATGCACAGTGCAGAGCTTCGGGATTTTATGAAAAGCAGGGCTACCGGAAGACAGGAAACATTGGTTTAGAAGAGGATTGTCCTCATATCTGGATGTATAAACAGTTGTAAAAATAGATTACTATGGAGATTGCCGGAAAAATTCTGGCAGTCTCTAATTTTTTTGATTTATAGATAAATTGTAGGGAATAGTGTTGTATCTTATATATTGTAAGTGATTGTGAAACTCTCTCTTTTCAAAAGCATAGTTGTGTAAAATAAATAACTTCACAAACAGGGTGCTTTGGAGCCGTCAGTACTTAGGTGCCGTGTTTTGGCACCTTATGTACTGTTACGAGCGACAAGTAGTGCAAACGTGCCCTGTGGTGAATTGTTTATTTTACACAACGTGCGGCTTCAAAAACAGAGTTTCGCAAACGCCTAAATGAATTACAGGTTTGAAAGGAGAAAAAATGGGAACAGAGATATGGTTAGAAGACGTAAATAAATTTTATGGTTCAAAGCAGGCACTTAAGGACATCAACCTGACAATTTCACAGGGAATGTTTGGTCTGCTTGGCAGGAATGGAGCCGGAAAGACCACATTGATGAAGGTGATTGCAACATTGCTGCCAGCGAGTAGTGGGGAGATTGATGTTTGTGGAGTTCCAATTAAAAATGCAGGAAAAATCAGGGAGATGACGGGATATCTGCCACAGGATTTTTCCATGTATGGCAATATGACGGTGTATGAAGCAATGGACTATCTTGGCGTCCTGTCTGGGCTGTCTAAGACAGAGAGGAAGAAACGGATACCGGTTCTTCTTGAAAGGGTGAATCTGCAGAACAATTACCGCACAAAGGTAAAGGCAATGTCAGGTGGTATGCGGAGAAGGCTGGGAATCGCACAGGCAATTCTGCATGACCCTAAAGTACTTATTGTGGATGAACCTACGGCGGGACTGGACCCGGAAGAAAGGGTTCGTTTCCGGAATCTTTTGTGCGAAATTGCGGAGGAACGGATTGTTATTTTGTCCACCCATATTGTAGGGGATATTGAGGCGACCTGTGAAAATATCGCTATAATGGACGCAGGAGAAATTATATTTAAGGGAACGGTTTCCGAACTGATATCCCTGGCAGAGGGTAATATTTATACTGCCGATATATCTCGCATGGAGCTTGAAAAGGTAAAATCAGAGTATTTGGTGACGGGGATGCTTACCCAGGGAAATCACGTAACGGTGCGTTTTCTTTTGAGAAATCCTGTACAGAATCTGTTTGAGGGTGCCAGGGCATGTGAGGTTAACGTGGAGGATGCCTATATGTATCTGATGTACCGGGAAAGGGGGGATGCTTCATGTTTTTAACATTATTCAGAAAAGAGTGTGTACAGTACTTAAAAAGTATTACTTATTATATTTTCGTCTCATGCGTAGTCCTTTATTTTCTGACACAGATGGGAACCTTTGAGACTGTGGATAAACCGGAACCGGGGCAGGAGGATTATGGATATACCAGGACGGAGAACAAAGATGTAATTATGGAGGAAGCACTTGCCGGACTGATTGATGAGTATGAGAGAGGAGAATACACGACTTATCCGATTGGATTTTATAAAAAAGTGGTGCTGGATGAAGATGAGCAAAAACAGGTAGAGGAATGTATTCTCCAGATTACCGGTTTAAGCGCCGGGGAGCTGGAAAAGGCGTTGGATGACAGAAATGCAGAAGTACAAGCAATTATTGACCAGTATGGGGAGGATGGCATACCTGTTATGGAAAATGAATTTCCAGATGTAGGGCTTACTGTAAAGGAAGGCTATTCCTATGACCAATTTTTAAAGGAAATGAAAGCGATTGATGAACTGCTGGGCGGCGGCAGTGACTACAGTAAAGAAAATCTCCGGTATGCCGAAGAGCCAAAGACCTATGAACAGGCGCTGGAGGAGTACGACAGCTTTATAAAAGAGGATAAGGTTACCAGTGCATATGCCAGACTTTTCTGTGACTATATGGGAATTATGCTTGCAATTTTACCAATATTTCTGGCAGTGACAAGGGCATTAAAAGACCGGAAGGCACAGGCAGAACAAGTGATTTATATGCGCAGAGTGGGTTCCTTTACCGTTGTTGCGAGCCGTTATGCAGCGGCAGCTTTTATGGTGGTCATTCCGGTTATTCTTTTGAGCTGCTATACATTGACACAGGCCGTGTATTACGCACAGAGTATTCATGTGGAATATGATGTACTGGCATTTGTAAAGTATATTGGCTTCTGGCTGCTCCCAACGATTCTGGTAAGCCTGTCTGTGGGATTCTTCTTAACGGAGCTTACCGATAGTGCAGTGGCGGTTCTGGTTCAGGGTGCATGGTGGTTTGTCAGCATTTTTCTCAATACCGGAAATCTGGTAGGTGCCGTAGGATGGAATCTGATTCCGCGCTTTAACAGAGTCGGCGGATATGACATATATGAGCAGATGCGGGAACAACTGATGCGAAACCGATTTTTCTATACGGGGATGGCGTTGGCGCTGTTATTGTTGACAGTCTGGATTTACAGTAAAAAACGGAAAGGGGAGTTTGTAAGTGTTGGAACGATGCTTCGAAATCGTAAAAGTAAACTGGAAGCATAATCTGATGCCCCATGCAGTTGTGGCGGTGTTATTATGTGTTGTTTCTCCGCTGGTAATGGGAGTAGAGAACCTAGATGAGTCCCAGGTGGCAAAGATACTGGAATTGTATTTAAGCTTTTTGGGTATGATTCTGCTGATTCCCGTATTTTTGCCGGATACCAATAAGGATGTGCGGGATTTAATTGCTTCAAAGAAGATACCAATTACCGGAATCCGTATCATTCGTGTGCTGGAAGCACTGGTTGTGATGGCGCTTCTGTTAACTGTTTATTTGGCAGCCTTGAAATATGGCAGATGCCAGTTCCGCTTCGGAACCTGCTTTTATGCAGCATTTGCCACCTGTCTGTTCCAGGGTGGGCTGGGCGTGCTGTTATACAGTGTGATAGATAATATTGCACTGGCATATATGATACCATTTCTCTATTATATTATGTCCATGGGCGCAGGAAGCAAATATCTGGGAAAGTTCTGGCTGTCCGGCTTCAGTTACAGCAGTGCCATGGGAGGAAATGCGGAGGATAAGATTTATCTGCTGGTGGCAGGAGCAGTTATGCTGGTGCTGGCATTGTGGATACGGGAGAAGAAACGAACATAGAAATCGAGGGGGATTGCGCAGGCAGCGGGAGGTGGAGAGGGCTGGTCATGGAATATATTACCGGTATTATTTCTTTATAACCTGTGTTATGGTTTTATTGTAACAAATATGAAATCAAATCGATACAGAGGTGGCAGCAGCCGCGACGGTTCGTGCAAAAGAGATTCAGACCTCATTTTCCCATACCAGACCGGATGGTAGAAAATTCAGCTCCGTCTTAACGGATGCCAATATCTGGTTTACCGGTGCAGGAGAGAACATTGCATGGGGACAGACTTCACCGGAAAAGGTAATGGAGGCATGGATGAACAGCGAGGGACACAGGGCAAATATTTTAAATGCGAAATTTACCAAAATCGGGGTAGGGCATTTGCAGAATGCATCAGGGACAAACTACTGGGTGCAGCTGTTTACTTATTAAGAGAACTATCCGGTAATGTAGAATAAAAAGCGTACCTTGGGTGCAGTAAAAAGCGGCACTTGAGGTACGTTTTTTGTTGCCAAGCATATGAGGAAAAGGACTAGTGAACCTTTTTCGAGTATGAGAGCATTGACAGATGGAAAGGATATAAGTATCTTAATAAGTATCTTAGGTGATTGCGAAACATTTACTTTGTGCTATGCATATCTGCTTTTTTGAGTTTCGCAATCATTTACAATAGGTATTTACAGAAAAGGAGAAGCTATATGCAGGATTTTGTAGTGAAAAAATTAATTGAAAGGGGATTTCGCATTTCTTTTGCTGAATCCTGTACAGGAGGGCTTGCCGCCGCAACGCTTGTCAGTGTGGCGGATGCCTCAAAGGTGTTAGATGTAAGCTTTGTTACCTATGCGAATGAAGCGAAAATGCGGTATCTGGATGTCAGCAGGGATACCATTGCCCAATATGGTGTGGTAAGTGAGGAGATTGCCTGCCAGATGGCGGCAGGGGTTGCAAAGCGGGCCGATTCCCAGGTTGGCGTGGGGATTACAGGCATTGCCGGACCAACAGGCGGCACGGAGGCCAAACCCGTCGGCATGGTGTGCTTTGGATTTGCCATCAATGGGGAGGTGCGTACCTTTACACAGCAGTATGGTGAGATTGGGCGCAATAAGGTACGGCAGAAAAGTGTGGAATTTGTCTTTGAGAAATTAAATGAGCTTTTGTAAAAAAGTGTTGTACTCCCGTTTGGATAATTAGTGCTTTTTCCAGGTGGATGGTGAGAGTAACACCAGCATTGGGAATATTTCCAAACGTCCTGCTAACATATCAAACATCAGCACATATTTTGACAATGGTGAGAATAAGTCAAAATTTCTGACAGGTCCCACAAGGGAAAGTCCTGGTCCGATATTGCCCAGTGCGGAAGCCACTGCGGTAAAATTTGTCACTAGGTCAAATTCATCTATGCTGATAAGCAGTGTGGAGACAACAAAAACCACCATATATACGATGAAGAAAATATTTGCGGAACGCAGTACATTATGTGCCAGCGGTTTGCCGTCAATTTTAATGACCTTCACATTTCTTGGATGGCAGAGCTGTGCAATTTCCTTTTTTACGGTTTTCAAATAAATTAAAATACGGGAAACCTTAATTCCTCCACAGGTGCTTCCGGCACAGCCGCCAACAAACATCAGCAATACCAGGATACTTTTGGAAAGGGAAGGCCAGGTATCAAAGTCGGCAGAAGAAAAACCGGCAGTTGTCATAATGGAGCCTACCTGAAAAGCTGCATGGCGGATTCCTTCTTCAACGGCATAACCGGAGTTGCGGATGATGTCCCAGGCAATGACAGCGATGGAGCTAAAGAAAATGCCAGTGTACAGGTGGATTTCCTGGATAGAAAAGGCATCCTTTATACGTCGAATCCACAAAAAGAAGAAAAAGTTATAATTCAGTCCCGACAGATACAGGAATATGGTTACAATGTACTGGATTGCTGGGGAGTAGCCGCCCAGGGATGTGTTTTTTACTCCAAAGCCACCAGTGCTTGTGGTGGTAAAAGAAGTACATACGGCATCATATAAAGGAGCTCCGGCAATAACCAGGCAGATAATCTCCAGTAAGGTCAGTGCAAAATAAATTGTATACAGATAGTAGGCGGTTTTTTGTACCTTTGGAGCCAGCTTGCCCACATTTGGTCCCGGGCTCTCGGCCTTCATCAGATAGAGGTCCTGTCCTCCAGTGAGAGGAATTAAAGCCAGCATGAATACCAATACGCCCATTCCGCCGATTAACTGGATAAAACAGCGCCAAAACATCATACAGCGGGACATTTGTTCCACATCTGACAGAATGGAGGCTCCGGTGGTGGTAAAGCCGGATATGCATTCAAAAAGAGCATTGGTAAAGGATGGAATCTCACCGCTCAGGTAAAAAGGAAGACATCCGGTAACAGAGAGCAGCAGCCAGCTCAAGGCTGTAATGACAAACCCCTCCCGTGCATAGAATTTGGAATTTTTAGGACGTTTTCTGGTGAGGGCAAAGCCTACGGCAAACATAGCCAGTGAGCAGATGAGAAAATATCTGCCCACACCTTCATTATAATATATAGATACCGCAAAGGGTACAAGCATGAGGGCGGCAATCGTATTGAGAATCCAGCCCAGTAAATAAAAAATCATTGTAATGTTCATTTTCTTAATCCTATATAATCTATTTTTGTCACTTCTATGCCAAAATATCCTTGATATCGGTAAGTCCTTTGTTTATTGTTACTACAATAACCGTGTCACCGGTTAAAATGGTATCCTTACCGCTAGGAGTAATCACTTTGCCATTTCGTAAAATGGCGCAGATTAGCAGATTTTTCTTTAAATCCAGCTTCATAAGCGGAGTGTTGGTTACCTTCGATTCCTGTTTAATGGAAAATTCCAGTGCCTCCACCTTATCATCTAACATGCGGTAGAGTGTTTCTATATTACTGCCAAAGGAATTCTGTAATGCCCGGACATACTGTAAAATGGATTTTGCTGTAATATTTTTCGGGCAGACGATTGTTCCGATGGGAAGATCTTCTACAACCTCTTCAAAGGATACCTTGTCCACTTTTGTGATAATTTTTGCATTGCTGACCTTGTTGGCAAACAGGGACAGCACAAGATTTTCCTCATCCATGTTTGTAAGGGATACGAAAGCATCTGCTTCTGAAATACCCTCCTCTAACAGAAGCTGGCGGTCTGTGGCATCCCCGTTGATAATCAGGGTATGTGGCAGCAGCTCACTTAAATCCTCACAGCGTTCATGGTTGATTTCTATGATTTTTACCTGGACATGGTTTGCTTCCAAATGTCTTGCCAGATAATAGGAAATGGTTCCACCCCCGATAATCACGACAGACCGGATTGGTTTTGCCTTGATACCGATTTTTGACAATAGGGTGTGGATATCGGAGGGAGAAATAATGACGTACATATTGTCACCCTTTTGCAGCACTGTATTTCCGTCTGGGATAATGATTTCATGCTCCCGTTCGATAGCACAGATTAACGTGTGGGTATGAATTTTGGTGGCAAATTCAAATACAGTCATGGAATGTATGATGGAATCGTCCGGTACGGAGAGCTTGATTAAATTAATCTTGCCCTTTGCAAAAGAGGTGATGTCCAATGCGCTGGGAACCTCAATTAACCGTGCAATTCCCATGGCGCAGGCAAGCTCCGGGTTAATTGCCATGGACAGTCCCAGTTCTTCCCTTAAATATTTTATTTCTGCAAAATACTCGGGATTCCGGACTCTTGCAATGGTGTTGCAGTTACCGGCTTTTTTGGCAATCAGGCAGCAGAGCAGGTTCACTTCATCCTGCCCGGTCACCGCAATTAACAAATCGCTATCCTTGATACCGGCCTCCAACTGGGTCCGGAAAGAGGTGCCGTTTCCGTTGACACCTTGCACATCCAGTATGGAAAGGGATTTCTCAAGCTTATCGTTGCTGGTGTCAATTATTGTTATTTCATGCCCCTCTTCGTTTAGCTGTTCGGCTAGGGCATAACCAACCTTGCCACAGCCTACAATTATAATATTCATGTCTTCCTCCTGATAGCGCATGGTTGTACAAAAAATGCGCATGTATCCTTTTATTAATGGGATATTATAGCACAACTGATAAAAAGATACTATATAAAAAGTGTGAAAGTTCATTTATATATATTGACGGATGTGCACATAGATTTTTCCTTTTCTTGTATTGCCACCGGAACCGTCAAAAATAAATTTTCCATGCCCTTTCACTGAGAAAACATCCCCTTCTTTTAAAAGGATGCTGTTTCTGCTGGTAATGCGCCCGTTCAGCATTACCCTCTTATCCTCAAAGAGGGAGAGTGCTTCCTTTCGGGAGCATTTTAACAGGCTTGCAAGAATACCGTCTAACCGGAGGGAAGCCACCGGGAATTCCTTATTGACCAAAACAGGCTGTAAGGCAGGAATATCCATATCGGTTATTTCACATTTGATGCTGGTGTGCTTTACCTTTGTAAGCTCCTTGCAGATATAATCTGCGATGTTATCCAGGCAGAAAATATAAGCGGTGTTTTCCTTTAGCAGGATATCCCCAAGGGTATCCCTTTCAATTCCAAGATGCATTAATGCACCTAGAAAATCGCGGTGATTCAAGGAATCACTGAACTTTTCCAGTAGTGGAGAGGCTTTGATTACCGAGATAGGGAAATGTCCGGGATAGCCAAAGTCTGCTTCTGAGCCAAAGCCCGCAACCTGCCGCTGGCAAAGCACATTTCCGCCAAATGTCTCCACATGGATGTAGGAAATGTCCTTCCGTATATCCTCCAGTATGGAAAGCTCTGCCGGGGATAAAAAGCTGCTGTAGGTATATACGTTTTGCTGATAAGCACGTTTTGCCAAGTCGGACAAGCGTCCTTTAAGAATCTGTTCCTCGTTCATATAAGCTCCGTTCCGCCGGAAATCCGGCACAGTAAATTTCCTGTTTTCTACTGTTCTTTATGATAAAGAGATTTCTGTAAAAAGTCAAAATAAAAAGAATGCATTGCAACTTTGTGAAAATCTATCTATAATATTATTACTTGATTTTAAGTAATGTGAAACCGGAGGAAAGATATAGGGTATGAGATTCGTAATTCAACGTGTAAAGCATGCGGGTGTTACAATAGACGGAGAGGTAACGGCAGAGATTGGAAAGGGTTTTCTTGTATTGATTGGCGTGACAGATGCCGATACAAGGGAGATTGCTGATAAAATGGTAAAGAAAATGGTGGGACTGCGTATTTTTGAGGATGAAAATGGGAAGACCAATTTAAGCCTGGCAGATGTGAACGGAGAGCTTTTACTGGTATCCCAGTTTACCCTGTATGCGGACTGTAAAAAAGGAAACCGGCCTTCCTTTATTAAGGCTGGAAAGCCGGATATGGCAAAGAGAATGTATGAGTATGTTATTTCTGAGAGCCGAAAAATGGTAAATGTGGTGGAAACGGGAAGCTTTGGCGCAGATATGAAGGTGGAGCTTTTGAATGACGGACCTTTTACAATACTGCTGGACAGCGATGAAATCTGTTAGTTGCCAAGCATATGAGAAAAAGGTCCAGTGGACCTTTTTGAGTACAGTGAGTGTATTGACACAGAGATATAAGACAATGCTGTATATGTGACAGCGGAATGGAGCGGATATGACAAAGGAACAGTTTAGGACATTATTAAAGCAGAAAATCCTTATTTTAGATGGAGCCACAGGCACGAATCTGCAAAGGGCAGGCATGCCCACCGGGGTGTGTCCCGAGGTATGGATTTTGGAGCATCCGGAGATACTGGTAAACCTGCAGGTGGACTATATTAATGCGGGAAGTAATATTGTCTATGCCCCGACCTTTTCTGGCAACCGGATTAAGCTGGAAGAGTATGGATGGGAAAATGAACTGGAATCCATTAACCGGCGTCTGGTTGCACTTTCAAAGGAGGCGGTGGCAAAGACCGGATACCGTGCCTATGTAGCCGGGAATCTCACCATGACGGGAAGGCAGCTTTATCCTATTGGGAAGCTGACACTGGAGGAGCTGATAGATGTCTATAAGGAACAGATTCGTGTCCTTGTAAAGGCTGATGTGGATTTGCTGGTGGTGGAAACTATGATGAGCCTGGCAGAAGCCAGGGCAGCACTGATTGCGGCAAAGGAGACCTGTGAGCTGCCAGTGATAATCAGCATGACCTACAATGAGGACGGAAGAACCCTGTTTGGAACAGACCCGGAAACTGCAGTAACGGTTTTGCAGAGCCTGGGTGCAGATGTGATAGGAATTAACTGTTCCACCGGTCCTGCTGAAATGATACCAATGGTAGAGCGCATGAGAAGATTTGCTACGGTACCGATTCTCACAAAGCCGAATGCCGGAATGCCGGAGCTGGTGGACGGAGAAACGGTATATGCAATGACGCCGGAGCAGTTCGCAGAGTATGGAAGACAATTGGTGGAAGCCGGAGCCGGAATTATCGGTGGATGCTGCGGAACCACTAAAGAGCATATTACCGCCCTCGCACAGACGGTGAGGCTGATGGAGGTTCCGGAGGTGACAACGGAAAAGAAGCGCCTGCTGGCTTCTGAGCGGCAGATGCTGGAGATTGACATTGACGGAAGCTTTCTGGTGGTGGGGGAGAGAATCAATCCCACCGGCAAGAAAAAGCTGCAGGCACAGCTTAGAGAGGGAAAGCTTGATTTGGTAGTACAGATGGCAGAGGAGCAGGAGCAAAACGGGGCTGCTGTTCTGGATATCAATGTGGGAATGAACGGCATAGATGAGGATGCCATGATGCAGAAGGTTATCTATGAGGTCACTAACACGGTAAACCTGCCTTTGTGCATAGATTCCTCTTATATAGATATCATTGAGCATGCACTTCGCATTTATCCTGGACGCGCATTGATTAATTCAATCTCTCTGGAGAAGGAAAAATTTGAAAGGCTTCTGCCGATTGCAAGAAAATATGGAGCCATGTTCATACTGCTTCCTCTTTCAGACGAGGGGCTTCCGAAGAACATGGAGGAGAAGAAGCAGATTATTCATACTATATATGACAGGGCATTAGAGCTTGGTTTTGCAAAGGAAGATATTGTAGTGGATGGTCTGGTGGCAACGGTGGGGGCGAACAAAAAAGCAGCCCTTGAGACACTGGGAACCATCGAATACTGTAAAAGGGAATTGGGACTTGCCACGATTTGCGGTCTTTCCAATATATCCTTCGGGCTGCCGGAACGGAGCTTTGTCAACACGGCATTTCTGACCATGGCAATTTCAAGGGGACTGACCATGGCGATTGCCAATCCGTCTCAGGAATTATTGATGAATGCGGCCTTTGCATCGGATTTACTGCTGAATAAAGAAGGGGCGGATGTCCGCTACATTGAGAATGTCAAAACA
>ULOF01044065.1_pt1 | contig 27403 bp, 15 predicted proteins | sample 1952371 | NCBI WGS metagenome assembly ULOF01 (sample SAMEA4835597, study PRJEB28245) | human gut metagenome | biome: gut microbiome; material: fecal sample | place: Denmark | collected 2008 | reverse complement strand
GCGGTTACAGCGACAGCGTTATCTTCAACGTCGCTTCTAGCGGAGTTTTATCCTTCAATCCCGTTCTTCTTGACAGCACCAATGCGCTCGTTGCGCTTGAAAAAGGCGACGACACCGACTACAAAGCGGATATAACGGCAGGAGTTTACACTCTTTCGGGCGACTTCTACCCCGCAACCGCAACGGACGTAAGGGCAACCTATACGTCAGAAAATCAAGACGCTATTTCCATAAACGAAGTCAGCGGAAAGATTGCCGCTCGCTTTGAAACGGACGCCGTGGTTGCAATCAATCTCATAGACGCTTTCGGCAACGATGCGCGCAAAACTTTGAAACTCAACGTCCGCCGCACCGGCGACGTGATGATAAACGGACAGCAAACATCCCAAGACCGCAACGACGCACCTATCGTCAGTGCGCCTTTGGGAGCGAAACACTTCACTTTCTTCGTTGACTGCAAGGGTATATCGCAAAGCGATATCGATTTTGCAGACGTTGGCGAAAAACTTTCGTTCGAGGCAAGAAAACTATCGAGCGTCAGCGACAGCGCATACGCAATCGACGTAGAACTTGAAAATCCCGTCACGAGCACAACCAACAAACTGTATTGGGTGACGATAAACTCGCAAAGATATTTCCTCTACGTTTCGTTTGCCGACCACGCGTTTTCAGTCAACTCCTTCGGCAATGCCGACGGCAACGACGACCTCGTGCTTCTTGACGAAACGACGACCAAATTCACGGTTTCGTCCGAGCCGTTCGCCGATCTCGAATACGTTTGGGAAATCGCAGACCCCTCGTTTGCGACGATAACCGAGCAATCCAACGAGTACTGCTATATCCAAGCCGTCAAAGACGGTGAAACCGAACTTTTGATTTCATGGAAAAAGCGCGGCGCAACGCAAACCGAGGGCGTGATAAAGCGCAAACTTATCGTAACAAAAATCTACACCTCCCTCATATTCAACGAAACCGCCGCCTCGCACGGACTCGGGAATCTCGCAATAGCAAATCAGACTTTCTCGAACGGTGAAATCGTCAAGACGGAATACACGACAAAACTCTTCAACAACGTGCTGGGCAAAGGCCATGCGCAAGAGGAAATTGCATATCCCTACGACAACGTCGAATTTACCTCGTCAAACAACTCTATTCTCGAAATCAGAGCCGACGAAAGCGGCGTGAAACTCATCGTCAAAGGCACGGGCGAAGTTACGGTGACGGCAAATTGGAAATTCGGTTCTCGATTCAACGTCAAACCGACCTCTTTCGCTTTCAACGCGGTTGACGGCGTATACGTCAAAAACTACGAAGAATTAAAGGCGGCAACCGCTCTTAAAAAGCAAGTCGTACTTGCCGATGATATATACCTTGGCGAAAAACTCACCGACTACGAGGGAAACGCCAAATACGACGATGCCCAAATGACGCAAAAACTGCTCTCCCACGTCAAGAAAATCAAGACGACGGCAGACTATAAATACTACTCCAACCTCGGGCTCGAACAACCCGAAGTGTACGTCGGATTCGAGTTTGAAAACAACGTTTACGGAAACGGACACTTTATAAGCGCGGAATATATCACCGACTTGAGAGGCGCGCTCACCGACACCGTTCCCTCTTACGCCATCTTCAAAGGGCCGCTGAACTTCGTGGCGGCAAGTATGGGCGGCATAGACGTTGCCTCAGTCAAAGCACAGGACAACATTTCCTTCCTCGTGCGCAAAAACGGAATAGTCCTTGACAACCTCACTCTTGCAGGTTGCGACGACGACTCGCTCTATGTCGAGGACAACGACGGAAACAAGAAGATGGAGCTCACGTTGCTCAACGAAAAAGGCACTACCCTCGAGGTTATGTGCAACGCAACGATAAAGAATTGCCGCATTAAAAACGGGCGCACGGTGGTGAGAGTGTTCGGAAGAAGCGACGTCACGCAAGAGAGCGTAAATCCGCAGACCGAGCGAATCAACGTCACCATAGAAGGTTCGAGATTGCATACGGCAAGAGAATTTATTCTCAAAATCGGCACAAACAGGTTCTTGAGAGGCAACGCAAGCGACCTCGCGCCCTCGCTCACCGACAAAAACGGTGCAAGTTACAACAATCACAACTCCTCGGCTTGCGACGCATACGCAAACGATGAATACTTTATGAACAACTACGTCCTCACCGACGTCACTCTCAAAGACAGCGTGCTTTCCACGAGCGGACTGTTCTCGGTGGGTATGGAAAGTCACTTCTCGGGCGGTATGCTCGATATGCCGACGATGGGCTTTTCCTACCTCAACGGCTGGGACGGACTTGCGGCAACGAGTTATCCGGCTTGCCTGCGCCTTGTTGGCGAAGTGATTCTTGACAATTGGAAGGAACTTTCGCAAGTGGACAGCAGCACTCTCATCGAAGTCAATCTGCAAGACAATCAACAAGGCCTTTCCTGGCTCGAACTCAATATACCCGAAATGCTTCGTGAAATGTGCAAACTTCCTGGGAACGAGAATATCGTGTCCAAGATAAACGGCAAAGAATACGTCCACGGCGGCGTCGCGTTCTACGGCGGCGGAAAGAACTATTCTATTCTCGATTTGAGCGGATATACGTTTGAGAGTATGAACCAGTATCTCGTCAATATCGGCGTACTTGCAAACTCTCAAGATTCCGAGTTGCACACGCAAGGACAACTTCTTCCGCTTGCGGCAGGCACGGAAGATTTCCGATTCGTTATGTTTGACGCAACGAGCAAATTTAACGCATCGAGCAAGCATTGACATAATATGAATGCAAATCGGTTTTCAAAACCGAAGGCATAAAAACACGCATTTTTGTAGCAATCAAGCGCACGGCTGCGACAAGTCGCGGTCAGTCGGTCCTTTTGCGACCGACATCGAGAAAGAATCCTATTGATTTTGGGGAAATAGGAGGAATGATAGGAATGAACAAAAAACACATAAACGCCCTTCTTCTTGCTGTGGCATTGGTGGCGATACTCGTTTGCGTATTCGCCGCCTGCGACAAAACCGCACAAGAGGACAAGCGTATCACGATTACATTTGATTTGAATGACGGCTCTGCCGTAAAAGAAGAAACCATCGACCCTAACGATATAACGTACACACCCACGCGCACGGGATACGACTTCGTATGCTGGACGACGGACAAAGAGGGCACCGAGACGTTAGACCCGTCCAAACTCAAGAACGGGAGCGTACTTTACGCACAATGGAAAATCAAGACCTTCAAAGTGTCTTTCTATCTTGACGAAGCCACGCTCGTCACCGAGGCCACCGTCGAATACGGAAAAGCCGCAACCGCGCCGTCCGTTGACGTTTTCAAAGATTTGCTCGGCGCAAACGAGCAATTTACCGGTTGGGACAAGGACTTTTCAAGCGTCACGAGCGATCTTAAAGTGTATGCCGTGATAAGTCAAAACGAGCAAAAGTACGCCGTAAAATTCGTGGTGAACGGCGAGGCTGTCAAGCAAACCGAGGACAACGCAGGCAACGTGATAAGCCTGCCGCTTGAAACCGAATACAGTGAAAAAATCCCGAGCGGATTCAGATTCGTAAATTGGTTAGACGAAAACGGTGTTGAAATCGCACAAGGCGCGACTCTCGTCAAAGACGTGACCTACACCGCCTCTTTTGAATTGGTTGCGCCGGGACAACCCGTGCTCACTCAAAACTTTGCAAACGGCAAAACCGAATTCTTTTACGGCGACGTGGTGAGCGTCACGGCAAGCGGATTGAGCGCACCCGCCAAAATCACCTACTCTTACGAATGGTTTGACGAGAGCGGAAACAAACTCACCGCAAGCGAAGACGGCACGGTATGCTCGGTGGAAAGATGGACTGCGGGTTCACACTCCCTCACCTGCAAAGCAACCGCCTCGAGCGACGGTTACACACCCGTATCGTCACAAGCAACAATTGCGATAACCGTCCAAAAAGCGACTTTAACCGCAACTATCGCACCGATAAACATCAGTTACGGTGACGAATTGCCCACAATCGCACTTTCATACGAGGGTTGGGCGTTCGGCGAAGAAGAGATTTCTTTTGCATCCGATTCTTTCGTCACTCAATACGAGCAAGGCAAGAGCGTGGGCGACTATATTTTGAGCGTTCGCAATGTTTCTGCGGCAAACTACGAGGTGAAAGGCACCAATACGGACGGCTCGATTTCTGCAACGATCCACGTCGGCAAACGTCCCGTCGCAGCCAAAACCGCTCTCACGTTCAGCGCACAATATACGGGCGCGGCGTTGAGCGCGAATTTTGACGAAAACGATTTTTCGGGACTTCTCGAAGGGCACAAACTTGCACTCTGCCTTGAAACGAACGGCAACGGCGTGACGGAATATACAAACGAGCAAATCCTCAGAAAATCCTTGACTATCGTTGACGAGGACGGAAACGACGCCCTGCAAAACTACGACGTAACCTACGTCGCAAGCGCATCAATCACCCCTGCAAGCATCAAATTTACGGCTCCCGAAAATCAAACTCTCACCTTCAACGGCACGGAACAATCTCCCTCCGCAATCGCGGTTGAAACTTCCAACTGCACCGTCGCTTACTCGACGAGCGAGGACGGCGAGTTTTCGGATACGCTTCCCTCTTTCAAAAACGCAGGCGCATACACGGTATACTATAGAATCGCGCGTGCGAACTACGCAACGGTAAGCGGCAACTTCGCCGTCGTGATGAACAAGGCAAAGGCGACCGTCACCGCAAACGACGCGGTCGTAACGTACGGACACAACTTTGCGCCGAGCGACGACGCGTACGTGACGAGCGACCTCTTCGGAGAAAATATCGTCGTCACCCTCACTTGTGAGTATCAACCGGGCAATAAAGTCGGCAACTACGATATCGTCGTGTCCGCAGAGGACAACGCAAACCTCGATATCACGTTGCAAAACGGTTCTCTCACCGTCAACAAAGCAACGCTTGAAATCACGCTTGCAAGCGGCAATTCCGTCACTTACGGCGAAGCGTTTGACTTCTCAAACGTGATCGCTGGCGAGAAAGGTCGTTTCGAGGGCGATTCTCTTGCCGATTTGATCGAACTTTCCACCACTTATACGCAAGGCGACGGCGTAAAAGCCAACGGCTACGATATCGTATGCACGCTCAAAGACGGCACGAACTACACTCTCGCATGTGAAAAAGCGGCGCTGTCCGTCACTCGCAGAAAAGCGACCATCACCGTCAAAACACCAGATGCAGTCGAATACGGCGAGGCGGCAAACAAGTTTGAATACGAGATAACGGGCCTCTACGACAGCGATACCATCGCTTGCACGCTCTCTTGCAACTATGCGGTCGGCAATATCCCCGACGAGTACGATATCACCGTTTCCGACGTGCTCCAAAACGGCAACTACGAAGTTGAAACGGTCGGAGCCAAACTCACCGTCACAAAGAGAGCGATTACAATCACCGCAAAAGACGCGTCCGTCGTCTACGGCGATGAAAAACCGTCGTTTGAATACACCGCAAACAAGAGTTTCGTTGAAAACGACGTTCCTACAATCACTTTCGCTTGCGAATATAAACAAGGCTCGATCGTCGACGAATATCCGATCACGCCCATCGCAAGCAACGCAGACCACTACGATATAACCTTAACGCACGCCACTCTCATCGTCAAAAAGAGAACTGTTACCATCAAGTTCAACGACGACAACGTTGCCTACAACGACGGTGAAAAGGCTCGCTTCGACGTCTCCGAACACGCAGTCGGAGTTTATGCACAAGATTCGATTTCAGGCATACTGCAAACCAAGAGCGGCGATAAGAACGTCTATACTGCAAGCGGAATCGAACTCGGCGACTTCGAGTATGCAGACGGCGTGAAGATCGTTAGATCCGAGGGGCAAGACGTTTCGAACAACTACAACGTGCTTTACGACGTCAGAGTGGAAATAAAAGACATGCCCATCAAATACGAAGTTTGCAAGGTCAGAACCTTCGCCTACGACGGCGAGCAACACAACGTATGGGTGAGCGCACAAGAAGGCGCAACCGTAACCTATATCGTGAACGGCAACGAGCAATCCGATATGCCGAGCGTATGCAACGCAGGCGAATATAAGTTTACTTTCAGGATCGTCAAGGAAGGCTTGACTCCCGTCGAAAGCACTTTCACCGCCACAGTTACGGCAAAGAGCGCAAAAATAATCGTCGGCAAGCAAACCGCGGTATACGGCGAAAACTTCACTTTGGATAGCAATGCCTACGCTATGGACGGCGTGCTTGAAAAGGACGAGGCTTCCGTTTCGGTCACGCTCTCTTGCGATTATCAAAAGGGCAACTACGTAGACTCTTATACGATAAGCGCGGTTGCAAACCACGCAAACTACGCCTTCTCGTATGAAACCAACGTGCTTGAGGTCAGCGCAAAAACCGTCGTGCTCGACGAAAAGACCTATGCCGTCACCTACGGCGAAGCCGCTCCCGCACTCACGGGATTCACCTCTCAATCTGTGAGAGTAAGCCTTGACTTCATCACTCTTTCAACGGACTACGAGCAAGGCAAATTCCAAGCCGAATACGCAGTGAAAGCAACCTCTTCAAACGCCAACTATATCGTTGATGCAAGCAAGGTGAAACTTGTCGTAAACAAGAGAACTCTCACGCTCGGCTTCGACCAAAACACGCTTTTGACGACATACGGCAACAAAGCAAACGTCGCATACGTTGAGAGCGGATTGCTCGATCACGACGGAAGCGGAATGAGCGTAGAATACGATATAGACGGCGGTTGGCAAACCTCCGTCGGCGTCCTCGACGCAGGCACTTACGCAGTGCGCATAAGACTTTCGGACGATATCCTCGCAAAATACGAGATTTCGTCGGATTCCGTCCAAAACGCGACTTTAACCGTAAAAAAAGCAACGCTCAACGTCGGTATTGCACAAAATTCGTTGAATATCGTCTTTGGTGAAGATACAAACTTCTCCGCAACCTACAACGGCTTCGTGAACGGTGAAAACGAGTCCGTCCTCCAAGGAACGCTCGCTTTCACTTGCGCATACAACACTCAAAAACATGCAGGCAACTTCCCTGTCACGATGAGCGGTCTTTCATCGAGCAACTACGAAATCGTCTATGCAGACGACGCGGTTTTGACCGTGGACAAAGCAAAGGTGACGATCACCGCAAAGAATCAATCCGCCGTGTACGGCGAGGCTTTCACGCTCGACGAAACCGCCTACGAAATCAAGGCGACTTCGGGCAAATTGCTTGACGATATCACCGTTACGCTCGTATGCTCCTACGCAGTCGACGACAACGCAGACACGTACGACATCACCGTCAACGTAGGCGACTATGCGGACTACGATATCACGACCGTCGGCGCAACGCTCACCGTAAGCAAGGCAAACTACACTCAAAGCGACGTGCAGAACGCACTTGTCATATACGCCCTTGACAACCTCAAAGGCGTGTACACACCCAACACGTCAATTTCCGCTTTCAAGAATTTGAGCGGAACGGGATTTGCATGGGCAAACGAGGACGAGAATATCTCTTGCACGAAGAATAGCATCGGCTATGCGGCAACCTACTGCGCAGACGCCACCAACTACAACGTCTATCAATTGACGATTTTCGTCAACCTCGAAAAAGCCAATTCCAATCTCTCCACAGAACGTGCATCCGGAGATTCCTGGAAAAACAAAGCCCTCGAGTATGACTGGACAGGCAAAGTGATTGAATACTCTCTTGCAACAATCGTCACAACCGACAATACAGAAACTGCATTCACACACAGACTGTCTGCCCCGAACGGAATAAGCGAAGCCAGAGATGGCGGCGTGTACGCCATTATCGTGTCTATTGCTGAAACCGCCAACTACAAAGCCGACAGCATCGCCGTAACCCTCAAAGTGAAAGCGGCTGAAGTGAACGGCACAAAATACACAGTCGAAGACGCTATTGACAAAGTCCAACAAGGCGGTACTGTTACGTTGACCGGCAATGCGTTTATTGCAAACAACCTTACAATCCCTAGTGGTGTTACTTTAATTCTGCCATCCAGTTTAGATGGCTCAAAAAAAGCCGGATCTCCAACATATGTAAGCAAAGATAGCGAGGACGGTGTTGACGGTTTTGTTGACAATGATTCAAACTACATTGAACACGTTTTGACCAACTACGCCAACGTCACTGTCAACGGAACAATTTTGGTGCAAGGTTTGTTGGGAAGAAGAGGTCCAGGTCTCAGCGGACACACTTCAAACAAACATAGTCAAATCATCAACAACGGCACAATGACTTTTGTTTCGGGTGCAGTTCTTGACACAAGAGGCTACGTAAAAGGCGCTGGTTCAATAGTATTTGAGAGCGGATCAACTCTGTATGAGCCGTTTGTCGTTCACGATTTTAGAGGAGGTACATCAACTGTCGGATCATACAATGACGGTAAAATCTCCCCGTTTAATTGCTATGAATTGCCGAATATTCAATGTGCGACGACATTATATTGCGGAACAACGGTCAAAGGATATTGTGGCCTTTGGATTGGTACTAATAGCAAGCACGAAACCACCATTCCTACAATCATTGCAACTAATGGGGCCCTCTTGAACTTAACTAGCGGTTATATTCAAAAAACATATGCAAACGGGGTAACCGTATTGGATGTTTTCGGAGACATTACGGGTGGTAGCTTGCAATTAACAGTAGAACTTAAAAAATCTTTTATTACTATAATGAAAGCAACCGTTGATACAGCATCGGTCATATTCCCATTGTCGTATCTGCAAAAAATCAATTTACACTCCGGCATTACAACAATAAAATACGGCTATAAACTATTGCCAGGCTCTGAATTGAATGTTTTGAGTGACGCAACTTTGAATCTCGAAAAAGGTGGACAAATCATCGTCTATGATAACACTTGGAATGACGAAGCCGGCGGAGGCGTTGGTTGGTTCTATCCCAATGGCAAAGGTGCTGCCAAATTGTCTGTTGCAGGACGAGTCGAAGTAAAATCAGGTGGAACGTTGGCAGGCCTTATAACTGGCACACAAAACGGCACGGTTATTTTGGATTCTGGATGCGGCCTTGCCATTACTTCCAAAGAAGGATATGGAAAAGCAAAAGGAACTTCTTTGATTGACAAAGCACAAGCGGTATTTGTCCAAACGGCAACTTTTACCAAATCAACGACCTTCAACAATAATGACGGTTCAACGATTTCGGGTGAAAGCGGCAAAACCTACACATACAACGGTTCGAGTTGGACGGTAGGCTGACGGCATCACGATTGACAAACAAAAAACCACCGAGGCGTTTTGCCTCGGTGATTTTTTTTATTCGTTTTGGATTTTCTTCATCTTTGAGAAGTAGTTTGCTTCGCCGATGACAAAGAGCAGGCCTGCCACCACAAACATAGTGATGCCTATGCCGTAGCCGACTGCTCCCGGGACGAGAAAGAAAAATGCAAGTCCCACGGAAAACGCGATGAATGCAACCAAGAGGAACAGTATCATCACGTTCATATTGCCGAGTTCCGCAACTCTTTTGACGAGATTGTTGTCTTCCATATCACACCTCCTTTTTTAGATATCGTGTGCAGAAATGCGGATTCTATTCCGTATGCGCACTATACGCTCTTTCGCCTCTCAAAAAGTCGCCGCATAAAATCTCATTTTATGGGCGTTGCGTGTTGCAAAAAAACATAGTTTTTTGTATAATATTGTCATAATTCGTGTTTCGGGAGAACGAATATGCTTGTCAGGGACGGAAAATACCTCATCGGATTGAAAATATTTGCAACTTTTGCGCTCGTATGCACGCTCGTTTTGTGGGCGGGGCTTTGGATTGCTTCGGCAACGCCCGGCACGGAGAGCGGTTCGAGCACGCAATTCGTCACGGACAAGATCGACTCCAAATACGACGTTTCATCAAAATTCGACGCAAAAGTCGTCACCCAAAACATAACCTTGGAGCGCACTGGCACGGAAAGATTCTATGCCGACCAATCCGAGCAGTTGAAGCTCACCTTTTCACCGCAAAACACGCTTGACAAAGAGGTCTATTTCGAGTCGGAAAACGAGGATATCGTCACCGTGAATTCAAACGGCGTTGCGACGTGTCACTCCTGGGGCAGCACGTACGTTTACGTCCGCCTCAAAAGCAATCCGTCCGTATACAATTTCGTTGAAATAAACTGCTACGGTAAGAATCCGCAAGATATCCCAAACAACGCCATTTCTCTTCCCGACACCATAAAAGTCGGCACTTCCGCTCTGACGGCTGTAAACGACCGACAAACCGCGCCCGACTGTGCGACGTTCGCCTCGTCCGACGACAGCGTTGCCGCCGTGCACGACGGTTACGTCTACGGAATCTCCGCCGGAGAAGCGACTATAACCGCAACCTTCGATTGCGGAAAATCCGCATCTACGACGGTAATCGTCGAGGACAATCCCGACTTTGTGATGCCGCAAAAAATAGTTTTCAAGCAAAATCCCACTCTCATCCACGGCAAAATGGGACAAAACTATCTTGACCTCATCGAAAGCGTCGAGCCGCAAGGCGCAAGCACGGATTTTACAGTCATCTCAAGCGACTCACACCTCCTGACCGCAAGAGCAAACGGGCTGTTCGTAACCGCCACGGGGACGGTTGAACTTATTTACACTTCCGTATACAATCCAAGCCTTAGCGAGAGCGTCACCGTCACTCTCAAAAAGAATCCGCCCACCGAACTTAGAATTTCGGGCAAAGACGTAATCACGCCACACAGCACCGCCGTATACAAGGCAGCGCATATGCCCACGGCGTACGCAAGCGACGTGAAGTGGGAAGTCGTCAAAGGCAAAGCCACCATCACCTCAAAAGGCGCGCTCGTTGCCCAAACCTACGGCAAAGTGGTCATCCGTTGCACGAGCACGATAGACCCTTCGATATACGTTGAGAAAACCGTCGAGGTCAAACTATTTTCCAACACCTACGAAATGGTGCGCAAGTTTATGGGACACGGCGGCTTGTCCGCACTTCTCGGATTCGGAATCGTCGGCACGCTGTTTTTGCTTTGCAAACGCAAATGGGGCTGCGCCGTATTGAGCGCGCCGCTGTGCTTTATCTACGCTGGCGTGAGCGAAGGCATACAATATTTCACACCGGGAAGATTCTGCACTATCACGGACGTTCTCATCGACTTTGTCGGCTGTCTTATCGGCATGGCGGTTGCAACCGTCTTGGTTGCCGTCGTGCTCGTCATATGGCGGCTTGCAAACAAGCAAAGTTTTGAATCTTTATCATACGCCTACCGAAATCTCAACTTCGGCAATCTTTTGAAAAAGACTTACAAATTCGACGCCCCCTACGTGCGCGAATTGCCCGCAACTTCGCACAGCGAAGCCTTAGAGCAAGCGGCGTGCGACGAGATTTAAGGCGAGATTCAGTCGGAATTTAAGGCGAAATTTAACAGATTTTTCTCTTTCCCGATTTGGTTTAGCGCACGTCTTTTTTGGCAATACTTCGGGAATGAAAAAGACGCCTATCACCGAAAAAGAACTCGTTTGCAATCTTGAAAATCTCGCCCGAAACAACACTGAAATCGACCCTCTCGCGCCCTTTGCCGCCGCGCTTTTCAACGCCGCAATAGGCAAAGGCGAGCGTGACGTCGTCATCGTATGTTTTGGCACGAACGCCATATCCGGCGACTCTCTCGGGCCTATGGTCGGCACGCTTCTAACCAAAAAATACGGCGTTTCCTCTTTTGTGTACGGCACGGACGAGGCTCAAATCAACGGCAGAAATATGAGGGAATGGATCGATTTCATAAAAGCCGCGCACGAAAATTCCGTGCTTATCGCAGTTGACGCGTCGCTCGGGAGCAAAGACAAAGTCGGGCAAATAGTACTCCGTGACGACGGCGTGTGCCCCTCGGGCGTGACCGGAAAATCAGAACGCTTCGGCGACGTCGGAATCCTCGGAATCGTGGCGCACAAACACGGCGACCCGCTTATGCAACTTATGACCGTATCGCCACTTTACGTTGAGAAAATGGCAGATGAAATTGCGATTATGCTCAAAACGGCGCTTGCGTAAGCGTCGTTTTTATTGTTGATTTGCTTTGTTTTTTGAAAAACGAAAGACAAAAATCGACTTTTTTCGCAACTTCCGCATGCGGATTTACCCCTGCGTTTTTATTTCTTTATGCCGCCGCCCGACAAGGAAAATTTTTCCGTTTGGGAGTTTTGCGGCTTTCTTTTTCAATTTTTTATTGCATATAACTTTATAATTGGTTATAATGTTTATAATCATTTCTTGTGCGTGCGCACTATGCGTATGCGAATATGTTAAGGAGCAAACTTTATGGTCAACGTTCTATCTGCAGATATGCCGTACGCCGACATTGCGTTTTTCGTCATCGTCGCACTCGGCTTGATTCTGGGAATTATCAGGGGCTTTTCAAAATCCTTCAAAGGCCTGTTTTTGACCGTTGCCATCATGCTTTCCTCCCTCCTTCTTCTCACACCCACGTTCGCATCGGCGCGTCAACTCGACGTGTTTGCGAATATGGAATCCTCGATTACGACGAAAATCGAGGACAGCAACGATTTGTGCTCAAAAAAGATCAACGTCCACGTTGACGAGAGCGGCAACAAATCGTACTGGGTGGTCGTGACCAACGAGTCGGGCTCAAGCGAGCAGTTGCTTGAAAACTCTATGGGCGACGGACTTATGTCCTCTCTCAAAGGCAAGTTTGCGCTCTGGCTGGCAAAGACGTTCATACAAGAAAGCGGACAGACCATCGGACAGGTGGCAGGCGTATTCTTGTCGGACGTAATCGTTGCGATCGTGTTGTTCGTTGTATACTGCATAGCATTGGGGATTATTTGTTGGCTTCTTCGCACGCTTTTTGCCAAAATGCACACGTCGGACTCAAAAGTCCTCGTCGGGATCGACCGCACTTGCGGCGCGATAATTTCGACGGCGTTCGCTTTGGTGTTTATTATGGTCGTACTTGCAATTCTCAATTCGCTAAAGGGCAAGATCCCCACCGTCGATTCGGCAATAGAATCGTCCACGGTATGCAAGTATTTTTACGAAAACAACCCGATTGCAAAACTTTTCGCCGAAATTTTCGGTTAAAAATCCCACGCGTCCGCTATTTGCGGACTCGTTTGATATTTGGAGTTAAACTATGAGAGTACTTCGCGGAACATTAACTTTCGTTCTGGGTATGGTCATCGGTATCATACTCTTCGTTCTTGCCATCGGCGGCGCAGTCGTCGTCATCGGCACGCAAACGACGGTCGGACAACTGCAAGACAACTTCACTCAAGAAGGTCCTATCGCTCCCGATAGCAAACTGTACGGGCAAACCATTCTCGACGCAGTCAAGAGCGTGATCAGCGACATGCAAAACATGGATTCTTTGACGCTCAAAACGCTGTACGAGCATTACGGATTGTCCGTTCTCAACGGAATAAGCGGCATAGACTTCACCACCAAGGACTTCTACAACGCCCCCGTGAACCAATTGCTAAGCGACTTGTCCATCGTCGTCAACTCGTTCACGCTCTCTGACATAAGCGGACTTGCAGACGTCGATTTTTCAGAATACGGCTTGCCCGTTCTTGACGAAAACCTCGACAATAATATCAAGACCGCAATCGACAATATCATGAGTTCTTTCAACGGCGACTTGTCGGTGAGAAAAATCAAAAACGATTTCGGCATCGATATCGGCGTAAACGACAACGCTCTCATTGCGGCGATTCAAGACGTTTCGCTCTCCTCTTTCGGTCAGGTTGTCAACGCGCTCACCCTCGACAAACTCCTCGACGTTGATTCGGATTCCTTCATCTTCAAGGGCGAAAACCAAGTCTACGTCAAAGTCGACGAATATCAAGCGGTGAGCAAGGCCGAACTCAAAAACGCAAATTACTCCCCTGCCGTGGGTGTTGAAACGTTCATCGCAGGCGCAAAGGACACCGACAACGACGGCACGACGGACACTCTCGTGGAAAAAGAACTCCGCTACGTCGTCAAATCCGTCAAGGCAGAGGACGGCTCTGTGAGCGACCAATACGTCGTCGACAACTCTTGCTACGGTGAACAGTTCAACGCCGACGAAACCGACAAGACTTTCTATCGTCACATCGAATACAAAGTTCCGACCTCTGCGCAACACGACGTGAACAAACTTTACGTTCTTGCATACGCAAACCGTATTGCGAGCATAAAAGGCGCAAACTTCACTCTCCGCACCAAAGGCTTTGCGCCTCTAAATGATTTCGTCAAATCCGTTCCCTCGATTTCGGGTACGAAAGTCGTAATCAACGATGCTCGCTACAAACTCGAAAACGGCTCTTACGAGAACAGCGACGTTTACTATGTTATGGACGAAACCTTGACCAAGGACAGCATGCTCCGCACTCTCGACGAGGGTGAAAACGCAGGCAGCAGAAAGCCGTTCTTGCGCATACACAAAGGCACGTCCGCAACCTTGCTTCAAATCGTATCCAATATGAGCGTCGTCGAACTTCAGGATGCAGACGGTCTGCTCGACTCGCTTACAATCGGCGACGTCGTCGACACCGACAAAGAAGGCACGGCAATGGCAATCAAATCTTTGAAAGATTGCAAACTTTCCGAAATCGGCACTGAAATCAACAACCTCAAAATCGACGAACTCATCAAAATCGACGACGCATCCGCACCCATAATGAAAGCGCTCGCAAAGAGAGGTTGCACTCTCGACGATCTCGACACCGTTGCGGACTCTCTCACCATCGGTGAAGTCATGGATATCGAGTTCGACTCCTACGTCGAAGACGCAAACGGCGCGTATATTGCAGAACAAATATTCGTTCCCTACAACAAGTATGCACACGATGAAGCCGCTCCGCGTTTTGAAAAACGCGCAGACGGCAGCTTCACTGATGCGGCAAGCGGTGCAACCGGCGAAAATGTCTATATCAAAGTGCCCAGATATCGTCTTTACAATCCCGACACCGATGCAGGACACACAAGATATAATCTCACGCAAGAAGGCTCGACCGCTCTTGCACTTCAGCAAATGGCACGCAGAGGCTACACTCTCGACCAAATCGGCACACAGCTCAACAATATGTTCTTTGACGAACTCATCCGCATCAAAGAAACAGACAGCGTGCTTATGAAGTCGCTCTCCAAAAAGGACGCAACCCTTGACAATCTCGGCAGTGTCGTTGACGAGCTCAAAATCGACGAAGTTATCGAAATCGACGAGCACTCCTCTCGCATTATGAAATCGCTCGCCGCAAGAGATTGCCTCGTCAAAGACCTCGGCACAGTATCCGACGACCTCACGCTTGCCGAAACGGTTGATATCAACTTCTATAAATACGAACCTGCACCCGCAGGCACGACGGGCAAATTCGTCAAAATCGTCGAAGAAGACAACTACGCTTTCTATGACGGCAACGAATTCTTCGAAGGTGCGGAACGCTATAACAAGATCAACGGCACGTACGTCTCCGCAGCAGACGGCAAATTCGTAAAATCGGTCCACTTCACTCTCTACAATCCCGCAGAACATCGAGGTCTTGCAACGTACAACAGAGTGACCGATGCCGGAACGCTCGGCTACGAGCCTTCTTCCGCAGTGCTTCAACGCATGGCGTATTCAACGCTCGGCGAATTCTCGTCTGCGTTTGACGCGCTCAGCCTCGGCGACGTTATGGATATCGATATCGACGTTCTCACTCGCGACGATACGGCAGAAGGAGGCACTTCGTATTTCTACTACGACAGCACCAACAAACTGTTCAAACGCCAAGGCGCAGACTTTGACGCTACGTCGGTCGATTCAAAACTTCAAAACTTCAAAGTCGTGGCAGAAGGCGAAAGTTCGTCCGTCATCAAGCGTTTGGCATACGTCCCCGTAAACAACCTCTCCGGCGCAATGGAAATCGTGATGAAAGATATGCTTTTGTCCGAACTCATCGACGTATACGAGTTTTCTATGGTCAGCGAAATCCGCAACGACTACACGACGAATCCGCCTGCAAACAGTGAAATCAAAAAAGAAGATCGCTTTATCGTAGCACCTGTCGGCGCGGACGAAGTCTTGGATAAGGACGGCAATATCGTTGAAACCAAACCCTACACCTTCGTATACGACAAGACGGGCAAATATATCAAGAGATCCTATCGTTTCGTCGAAGCAGACGTGACGACTCTCACGAAAACCGCGACAAAAACGTTCTCTTACCAAAACACGTCGGACATCCTCGATTTGATACCGGGCAAGATTTATTACAAAGGCACGAAAAACGGCAACGTCGAATACGTCAACAATTACGCCCTTTGCATATACGTCCAGTCTAAGTCCTCGTCCCCGTCCGACAAACTGTACAAGAGAGTCGAGGGAACTGGCGAAAATACGCAAACCGTTGACACATACGACAATACAAGCGGAAATCTCTACGTCCTAGTCAACGGCAAGTACGTCAAGTACAATCCCAACGACCTCTCTCACCTCGGCGAGAAGATTTATACCAAGGAAACGGGCACCTTCTTTGTTGAGAAATCAACCCCCGGCGTTGATGGTGACTCGTCTTACGCTTGCCACTCTGCGGACGTGTTCTACACCAAGCAATACTGTGAAAATATCTATATCAAAAACAACGGCGGCGCATACGTTATAGTCAACGGCAAAGCGGTCGCTTACGACTCGACCTTGCACGGTGATGCCGTCAGATATACGGCAGTTATGGGATACCTTGCGCAAGCAAACGAAGTGTATCAAACCTCCTACGAAGTCGTATATCACGATCCCATCGCAAGCATTGCGTTGAGAGTCACGGTCGAGAACGAGAAGAGCGAGGCTGTGCTTCGTATGCTCGCAAGAGACGAGGTTACCATCGCAAATATCAACGACGTCGTCAAAGACGCAACGATAAGCGACCTTATGGAAGTCACCGAAGGCAGTCTGTTCTACGACTTCAAAGACAGTAAACTCAACAACCTCAGCGGTGACGTAGAAGACGCGTTTGCAAAGATGACCATGGGACAACTTATGGTGTATGCAAGCATCACGGATATCGACAAAGACGTCAAAGCCGCAATCGCTCCCATCACACTTGACAACTTCTTCCGCAGTCTTACGTTCAGCAGCACCGCAGGCATCGTCATCGACCTTGAAAAAGCCTACGGCTACGGTGTGTAACGAAAACCAACTCAAAAAAAAGAGTGCTTCGGCACTCTTTTTTCTTTATTAAAATTTTGCTTCACGGCTTGAGAAACGACAACTTATCCGTGCGGTATAAACCCGTTTCATTTATAAAAAACGAAACGTTAGTTTATCTATATTGTCTATATTTATCGTTCATTATAATTTTTGTTTTTCTCAATATAACAGCAAAAAACGACGTTTTACGCGTCGTTTTTGATTATATAAACATCGTTTTACAAGTTTATTCTTTTTCGGACAGTTCCAACCACTCTTCTTCCATAGGTGCGAGTTTATCCTTAAGCGCCGCGATTTGCTCGTCTATTTCGGCAATCTTCGTGTAATCGGTATAGACTGCCTCGTCGTTGTGCATCTTATTTTCGAGAGCGAATATCTCGTCTTGAAGCGCCTGCATCTTCTCTTCGAGAAAACTCATTCTATGCGCCCTTCTCGCCGCCTCTTTACTTTGCGAAACGGGCTTTTCTTTCTTCTTCTGTTCGGCTGTTTTCTGTTCCGTAATGCCATCGTCTTGTTCTGTTTTTCTCGATTCGTATTCGGAATATCTGCCGTCGAAAAGTTCGACTTTGCCTCTGTCGAAAACGATGAGCCTCGTGCATACTCGGTTTATGAAATATCTGTCGTGCGAGACGGTTATCACCGTGCCCGTATAGTTTGTGAGCAATCTTTCGAGCGTCTCTTTTCCGACAATATCCATATGGTTCGTCGGCTCGTCGAGGATGAGAATATTCGGTTTTTTTCTCAATATTTTGCAGAGCGCAAGGCGCACCTTCTCTCCGCCCGACAAGTCGCATATACGCTTAAACACGTCGTCGCCCGAAAGCATAAACGCACCAAGCGCGCTTCTTGCCTCGGTGTTTGACAACGACGGAAATTCGTTTTGGAAATCTTCGAGCACCGTGAGAGTTGAAAAACTCTGTGTAGATGTCTGATCGAAATATCCGACTTGTGCGTGAAGTCCGAAAGTCGCGCTTCCGCCGAGAGGTTTAAGTTTATGTACGATAGTCTTTACGAGCGTGGATTTTCCGCATCCGTTCTGCCCGATGATCCCCACTTTCTCTCCCCTTTTGACGATGGTGTTCACTTCGCCCAAAGGCACGTCGTATCCGAACGCCAACTTGTCAAGAACGATCGCTTTTTCAACGGTTTCTCTTTCGGGTTGAAAGTTTGAGCGGAACGTCGCAGTGTCAAAACTATTCGGCGTACCGATTTCGCCAATTCTCTCGATTTGTTTGAGTTTTGCTTGCGCCATTGCGGCTTTGTTTGCTTTATATCTGAATTTTTCCACGAGCGCAGTGAGGCGGTCTATTTCCTTTTTGCGCATAATCGAATCCTTCAGAGCCTTGTCGTACGCCTGTTGTTTTTGCGCCGTAAACGAGGTGTAATTGCCCTGATATCTCTTCGTTTCGCCGTACTCGATTTCGTATACGACGTTCACGACCTTATCCAAGAACATACGATCGTGCGAAACGATCACGCAAGACTTTTTATATGCGCAAAGATAGCGTTCGAGCCATTCTATAGCCTCCAAGTCCAAGTGGTTCGTCGGCTCGTCGAGAAGCAACACGTCGGGCTTTGAAAGAAGCAACTTGAGCAATGCAATCTTCGTGCGTTGTCCTCCCGAGAATTCGCAAAGCGGCTTTTGCATATCATCGCTCGTGAACCCGAATTTCTTTACGGCGGTCAAATACTCTTTTTTATACGTGTATCCGCCCCCTCTTTCAAACTCTTCGCAAAGCCGAGAATATCTTTTTACGTTCTGCTCGCAAGATTCACGTTGCAAGTCCTCAAGCGCGCTTTCCATATCCTTTTCCACTTTCAACAACTCGGAATATGCGTCCAAAATCTCGTCAAACATAGTTTTGGACTTATCGTCGTTGCTCGTCTGCTTCAAGAATCCGATGACGGGATTGCCGCTCGTAAACACACCGTACGGCGCGTCGTTTTCTCCCTTTTGCGCCTCAACCTCTCCCGTCAAAACTTTAAGGAGCGTAGTTTTACCGCATCCGTTGCGCCCCACGAGCGCAATCTTCTCGTTTTCGTGCACGACGAAATCCACCTGCAAAAGCACAGGCGTTCCGTCATATTCCACTGCTACGTTCGATACGTTGATTTGCATATCTCGATTTTATCTTATTTTGCAAATTAAGTCCATAAAATACGCAAACAAAACGAGCGCCTTGCTTAATTCAAAATAAATATTGTGGCACACAGTGCCGCCGCACAATCGTGCGGCTGGGGTCAGAGCCCTCTATAGACAAAAAAAGAAACGCCATTTGCGTTCCTTTTTTGGCGCCTCGGCGTGGTACGCCGCCCCGCATTTTTCAAATGCGATTCGGGACTCGGACTCCCGTGTAGTAGCGCAGATGACAAATTTATTTGTTTAATCAAGCGTCCAATTCGGAAGAAGTGTCGTGGCACATAGTGCCGCCGCACAATCGTGCGGCTGGGGTCAGAGCCCTCTATAGACAAAAAAAGAAACGCCATTTGCGTTCCTTTTTTGGCGCGCCTTTGGATAAAATGGACGAATAGTTTTGATAAAAAGAAAAAGCAGATTCGCTCTGCTTTTCTATTTCGATAGTTGCTTTTGCATCGATAGCAACTGTTTCTGTCGGCGGTGCAAAATTGTATGTGATAATCAATTTATCTTCAAAGAAAACGATTTCTCGAATGAAAGTATTGACTATCATTTTTCTAAATTGCAAATCGGTTGAGTTTACATTAAATTTCGATGATATGTAGTTCTTGATTTGTTCACGCGAGAGATATTGCTGTGTTTTTTGCTTTTCTTTATCAATCTCAAAATCATATTGATTGATTTGCATCTCAAGTTCTTTCAGTCTTGTTTTTGTTTGTTCGGTAATAATGCCTTCTTCTATCGCTTTGATGATATTGCCTGCGGATTTTTGCGCTTGTGCTTTTTTGTTTTCAAGCAATTTGAGCGAAGAATTGTCTTTTGCTTCTTTTTCAAGAACTGTGTAAACCGAATTTGCGATTCTCGTAACGGTTTCATCGTCGGATAAAAATGCCATAGTCGAGTTTATAACCAAATCTTCTATGTAATCTTTTTGTACCGAAGTTGTTGTGCATTTTTCGCCCTTTTTATGCGAATTGCAAACATAGTAATAATGCACACGTTTTGCTTTGCTAGAACCGCTTGCGCCACTCATTTTCTTTTTACAGACACCGCATACCAATTTGCCGGTGAGTATATACTCATAAACTGCTTTTTTGCTACTTGGTGCAATTTTATTTTGTTGATGTATCATTTCGACCTTTCGCCACAATTCGTCTGATATTATTTGCGGATATACTTTGTCATATACAATTCCGCCGTGTTCGACCTTGCCTGTGTATTTGAGCTTATGCAACAACTTGAAAATCGTTCGATTGCTCAAATACTTTTCGTCGTGATATTTGATTCCGCGCTCTTGCAATGATTTTGCGATTTCTTCTGCCGTATATCCTTGCGAATATTTAGTAAATATCTCTAAAATCGTGGCAGCCTCCTTTTCGTTTATTACATATTTTTGATTGACTACGTCATATCCAAAGACTTTTCTTCCGCCCGTTGCATTTCCTTTTAGCCAACTCTCATTGAGCCCGCGTCTGACTTTTTGCATAAGTTCTTCGGAAAAATATTGATTCATACCTTCGAGAAAACATTCCATCATACGTCCTTCGGGCGTGTCTGTAAGGTTTTCCATTGCCGACATCAATTTGACGTTGTTGTCTTGCAATCGCTTTTTGTTGATAACCGACTCATATTTATTTCTTGCAAATCTGTCTAATTTGTACACGATGACATAATCCCAATGTTGTTTTTCACTATCGCGTATCATTTTTTGAAATGCAGGGCGATTGTCGTTTGTACCTGTCATCGCTCTATCGATGTATGCATCCAGTATCACCGTGTCGTGTTGTTTTGCATATTCGTGGCACACTCTCAATTGTCCTTCGATTGATTGTTCCGTTTGGCTGTCGCTCGAATATCTCGCGTATATAACTGCCGTTTTCATTTTGTTTTACCTCCTTTGATTTGTCTTTCGACGGGGAACAAAAACATCGGAAAAACCCGCAGTCGGTCAAGGAAACAAGAAAAAGAATGTGCATAATCTTTTTGTTGAATGGTTTTTACATTGTTTTTCTCCTTTACCGCAAGGGGTTTCCGATACACTTTCCCGAAGAAAGAAAATCGTATTTTGTGTTTGATGAAATGATGTTATCAACAATTTCCATTTTATAAAACCACATATATGCAAACGTTTTGCTTCACAAGTGAATCGTAAAAAATATTCGACAAATACTAAATGTGATGTCTATGTGACGAGAATGTTTTTCTTACTGTTTTGTCGTTGACAATGATTTATGCACATCGTATAATGGCATCACAACAGAACACGGTGATAAGGATCTGATAGTAGAAATAAGACCTAATAAAAAATGAGATTGTTGTGGTTTAAGAGTGACGATGCAAATCACACCACCACGACCTAAAAAACAAAGGTTGACCGTGGCTATCAGGCAAAGTTTCGAGAGAATCGAAATTTTCCTGGCTAGCCACGGTTTTTTATATTCTCGACTCCCTCGGAACAAAAAAATACATTCCAAGGAGGTAGAATATGATGACGATTCAAGCAGTACGAAAGGATTTGAATGAAATCCGTTATTATTTCGCGCGCAAAAAACGACTTGATGACGTTTCTGAACTTGTCGGCAATAACAAAGTTGTCGATATGGTTGAACGCTACAATGTCGCGATGCAAAATGCACCCATAAGACTTTACGATTTATATACGTCTTTGTTTGTCGAAAACAATACTCAAGAAAGTCTTTCAAACAAGTGGTGTTATTCGAGAGAGCATATAACGCGCTTGACAAAAATGCTGTATCAATATTTGGCGACTACACTTTGATGATTTTGCGACTTCTCGAAGGAGGTGATGTTTATGGAGAATTGCAAAACTCCGAACTGTAGAACGAAACCAAAATTAACGATACTCACAACGGGTGCTCCGTCTATAAAAAATATGCAAAAACAAGACTATGATATATTTATCAATAATATGGTTTTCTTTGCTCGTGAGCACCTCAACGAAAAGCAATCCCCTTTAACAGCAAAGGACGGTGATACCAATGATTGAACGCGCGAAAATATATAGTGACGGCAATCATTTTATCGCCATTCCGGAAATAAAATCCGAAAATAGAAAGCGCAAATCGGTTGTGCCTAAACAATACACGGATGAGGAAAGAAAAGCCCTTGATAAACGCAATTTGCTCATACGGAAAATCCGCTTTGTACGCAAAGCATATTTAAACAGATTCAATTATTTTGCAACGTTTACGTATGACAGTGCAAAACACACGGAGCATACTTTCAAGAAGGGATTGTCGTCTGCGCTTGCAAAAATGCACAGCCGTAAAGGTTGGAAATATATGGGAGTTTGGGAAAGAAGCAAAAGGGATAGACTGCATTTCCACGCACTGATATTTGTACCGCAAAATGCAATGGTCGGCGAGTTGTTCGAAAAGTGCGATTATGACACAAGAAGCAAAAAGATGCGTTTAACAATACAAAACACATATTTTAACCAGCGTTTCGGAAGAAATAATTTTGAGAGCATAGACCAATCTATAAAGCAACAATACAATGGCATCCTGCAATATCTATTAAAGTATTTAGCGAAATCCGGTGAGAAAATCACCTATTCGCGAGGGTTACCGTCTTACATAACCGCAGATATTTCGGATGACGATGTAGTGACCGAAATGGGGTTATGGTCACAAAAGTTGCTTCTGTTTGATAATGCAACATTGTACAACGAAGGTGAGATTCTCGGCACACTCGACGACGATGCGTTGATACAAAGGCTCACGCAAAAGGCAATAAAAAAATAAAAGGCGCAACACTTTTTCGATGAGCAAAAACGGTATGAGAAAGGGGCTGCTTCGCCAAGCGGTTTAGCGCGAACAGCCCCTCTCCGTTTGCCTCGAAAAGTTCGCCTGTTTTGTTTGCTTTGCGTGTCCTTGTCTGGCACGCGTCAGCGTGCCACTTGTTCAAGACAAGGACACGTTTAATGGACAATTATAAAAGCTTACATTCACTTAAAATTTGTTTAATAGAATGCCATATTGTTAGAGATGGATTATCAATGTAATAACTGTATCCATAAATTGATTCCTTTCTCTTCATTTGTTCTACATTGTTTTTCTCAATTAATTCGGCATTGTTTATGGCTTTTTTAACATCGTCCAAGCTTAATTTTGCAAGACATCTATTAAAATTCTCTTTGACCTTATAGTCATTTAATCTACGATAATTCTCGCCAAACGCTTCATTGATAAATGGCAAATATTTACTTCTATCAATTAAACATCCATTGCAATTTATTTTATGTAAAACCATCCACAATTCAAAGGTGTAATTACTATAGCCTATATGACATTTTATTTTTTTCTTAGTTTTAATAGCTTTCAGTGTTTTTAGGGTATTATGAAATGCATTTATATGTTCTGAATTATTACTCTCGATATCACATATGTGTGTTAAACTAGGAGTTACTTTGTTATTTGTGGTTTTTGCAAAGTGCATCGGATCTTTTTCAACATAAGCTTTAATCACCACCGTATATAATGCTGAATCTGTATTATTGATTGTATTCTGTAGCCAATCAAGATACCATTTTTCAGTATCTCCTTCAACAGTAAAAACATATTGCCTTTTTTCTTTTAATTTTCCCATTAACAATCTCCTTTATTTGAATTGAGAACAGATTTAATTATTGCTGAGAAATCGACATCTTTAATAGCCCCATATCTATTTATAAAATAGTTGTTCATATAGTCCTCGCCTTTTCTTATCCCCGATGCCGTTTTGAAGTCCGATAAGGAATAATGGACACTAGAATTCAAAACTTCATCCTTTTCGACAAATTTTATTTCATCTCTTCTAAATAATGATGCATCCAAGAAAATAGGATTGTGAGTATTGAATATCAATTGAGCTTTCCTCGTGTTTATCTCATCATTGTGAAATATATTTATAATATTCATCAATGCCATTGGGTGAATAGATGCATCAAATTCATCCATAACCAAAGTAGCACCGGTCATCAATGTTCTAAGCACAAGGGGAAATTCATTTATAAATCTAATGGTTCCATAAGATTCAAACATTTTAGCAGGTAAAGCAATTCCTTTGTTATGTTTCTCTAAAAATGAGTATAGCTGCACATCATCCTTATGTGATATATAGCCCAGAGCATTTGCAGTAATACCAAACTCTTTAGCTGCGTTGGTTAGAGTTTTTTCTACACATATAGAATTATTTTGAGGATCTGCGAGTTTACGATATGTTTCCAGTGCATTCGAGCCACATATGACGATGAATTTATTCTCAAACCAATTTTGTATTATAGAAACAAGTTCTTTAGAAAAAATTGTTTTGAAACCATTACATAAGAATAACTCCTGCTCGCTTAAACTATTCTTTGCAATTTCACTAACTGTTTCGGAATTATTGGAGTCGCTATTATTTGTGATAAGATTATTTATTGAGATAATTAATTCGTTATTATCTCTAATAAATATATCTTTTCCATTTATAAGCAACTGCTCTTTTACAATTTTTCTATTAAAGTCCTTTTCCAAAAAATTGCCTAGTAAAATAACCAATTTATATTCTATTAATCGGTTCATTTCACTGAAACTAATCGAGAATTCTGTGGGCATGTTGACTGTATCACAATTAGGTATTAATTCTAGTGCAGAAGATGCAAAATTGGGTGTTGTAACTAAGTCAGAATTTTTAATATTTCCTCTCAACACTATACTTCTTAGCACATCCATCGCACTAATAATATTTGTTTTCCCTGCCGCATTTGGTCCATATATAACCGCAGAGGATAAGGCTTTTATTTCTTTTTTACCTATGTTCTGTTTTAAAATACTAAAATCCAAACCCGTCTGATAGCGTGCAGGTGTCATAGAAAAGACAAGCTCTTCTTTAAAGGATTTAAAGTTCTTTGTTTTGAAAGTCAATAGCATGGTTTTCTCCTTTTTGCGAAAAATTTGCAATCACATCATCATATTACTATAAATATTAACAAATTGTCAATATATTATGACAGTGATTGCAAATTTTTCGCAAACACACATGCATTTTGAGCCTATTGTCTTATTTATTAAATCGTTCCTTAAAAACATCCTCATACATTCTTTTTCTCACATTTATGGAAATATTCAATAGCTTTATCTAAATCGGATTCTTTCTTGCTGAAAAAAAATCCGTTCCCATTGGCTTTTTCGTATATTACAATACTGTGATTTAAATCCTCTATATTCAATGGGTAAGTCAACTGATATATTTTATTCTCTTCTGTTTCATCTGGCGTTATAACTACGCCTGCTTTTGTATCGAGCGGTATAAAAATTTGCCCTGTATGTAAAATAGCGAATCCAATCGAATTATTAATAAATTCATGTTCTTCTAATAAAATAACCAATGGGCTTACATTATAATTATTATTCATCTCTTTAGGAATATTTAATTCCATTGCTGCTTGAAAGCCTAAGAAATCCGAGTGAGATAGTTCACCTAATAGCACTTTAGGAATAGACTCTTTGTTGATTGGCTCTAATGCTTTTTTCGTACGGAATAACATATACGAAAACATTCGAGTTACAATTGCTTTATTGTTATGTGTGAACGTTACAAGTCTGTTTCCCCAATAATTATCTTTCTTGTGTATTATGCCGAGAAATTCTTGTCTAAATTTGGCACCTTCCGATTCTACATCGTTTGCTAATATGTTTTTTTCAACATACTCGTCGTAATAGTTATTCTCGACACCTAAATCACTAATATTGCAATTGTATTTTTTGTTATTAAGCGTATTATAACACCAAGCATGATTATTTACTGAAAACCCTTCCATTATAAATCTTGGCGTTCCAACATGGTCTTTTGACATAATTTTTCCTTATATACAGCCACTCGGTGATTGAGTGGCTGCTTAATATTTGCTTATCTACACAATGTAACTGCAATAAACAAAGCAGTTATTGCATTATTCAAATGCTTTACACATATTCAACCGTGTTTTCATCAACATTCCAATTGTAATCCCATGTTGTTGGAATTGATAAGCCTTTGTACTTTATCACCAAATTTGGGCATTCACTAAAAGCATATTCGCCAACCATTACAACGGATGCCGATATAATGATTTCAGAAAGCGTCGAACATCCTTGGAATGCGTATGAGCCGATATTTTCAAGCTTCTCTCCATTAAATGTGACCGTTGTAAGAGATGTACAACCACCAAACGCATGGCTTCCTATGATTTTAACTTCGCTAGGAATGATAATGCTCTTTAAGCTACTGCAGTTTTGGAAAGCGTATTGACCAATCTCCTCCAAACTTGATGGCAGTTGCACTGTTTCAAGTTTCGTGCATCCATAAAAACAATAGCTCGGCAATTTTGTTAATTTGTTCGGCAATGTTACATCCACAAGCGATGAACACCCATAGAATGCATACTGCCCTATTTCGGTAACGTTATCGGGGATATTAATTGAATTCAAAGTAGCACAGCCTTTAAACGCATTTTCACCGATGCTTTCCACTGTGTCGGGAAGAACAACACTCTTAATGTTTCCACATCCACTAAATGCATTTGCTGAAATTTTGGAAATGCTTCCCGTTATTTTTACGTTTGCCAGTTTGGTCGGCACTTTTCCAAATATTACATTGAAGTATTCGCTTGAATTCAATTCATACCCAATAAACGGTATAGATACGCTTGTCAACGCATTGCATCCATAAAACGCTTGGTATCCTATCTTTTGAAGCGAATTTGGAATTGTCAACTCTGCCAAAGATGTGCAATCTTTGAACGCGTTGGTTTCAATTCTCTTTAGACTGTTCGGGAATATAATGTTTGTCAATCCGGAACATCCTTGGAAAGCATACTTATTGATGACTACTGTACCTTCATTAATATTAAGAGTATAATTCTGGGGCATTGTTCCATTATACTTATACAATGTTCCGCCGATATAAATAACTCCGTTTTTCGATTTTACAATTCCTGTTTCGTCAAAAGCATAATCCTTTATTTCAGTGTTTTGAGGGACTTCAATATCGGTCAAACTAGAACAGCCATAGAAAGCAGATGTACCAATACTCTCAACT
>ULOF01052602.1_pt1 | contig 27495 bp, 22 predicted proteins | sample 1952371 | NCBI WGS metagenome assembly ULOF01 (sample SAMEA4835597, study PRJEB28245) | human gut metagenome | biome: gut microbiome; material: fecal sample | place: Denmark | collected 2008 | reverse complement strand
ATAGACCGGCACCGCCTGGCTGCCAAGGTCAATGGTCCCAATCCGCTCATCCTCTTTCACCAAATTGAACTGCTTCGTCACCACACCATAGGGAAGTATCGGAAACCGGGACAACAGCTCTTCCCGGTTAACCTTAGGTAGAGCTGACAGATAATCCACTCCTGACAGGGCAAAATCCCCATGTCTGCTCTCCAAATAATCCTTTACCTTTGAAACGGCTTCCGATTCCTCTAAAATTCTGCCTTCCCTAATCTGCTCCAAATGGCGGTTTACCCCTGCAATTTTTCTTTCCAGTTCCGCAACAGCCACCCTGTGGTCAAACGCCCGCTCTTTAATGGTATCATAAAGGCTTTCCATATCCTTCACGCCGTATATCTGCACCATTTTTTTCAAACGGTCCCGGTTTAAAACATACTCTTTATTTTTCTCCTCTGCCTCTTCTAAAGCCTTCTGCGCAGCCGTCAGCTTCTCCTTCTCCACATAGAGGGCTCTTTCCTTCTCCCCCAGCTGCTGTACATCTGATAAATACGAGCGTTCCGCCTGCTCCTTCCTTTCCCGGAGCGCAGACTCTTCATCCTTTAAGCTCTTCATCAAATCCTTTAAATCACTTAAAACGAGAATAGAAATCTCTTTCCGTACTGCACCAATCTCCTCCATACACCTTAAATATTCTTCATTAAAGTGTTCCTTATGGCTCTTTGCCACTGCCAGGGCTATCTTTCCCTCTTCCGCAACATGATTTAAGGTCTTAAGCTCCTTGGACAGACTCTTAAGCTCCTCCTGCCTGCTTTCAAGACGGTTTCTTATATCCTTTAATTTCTCATCATCCATCTGCTTTTTAAAAGATGCATACTGGTGTAATTTCAAAAGCTGGTCAGAATTTGCGTCATTGGAAGCGGCAATTACCGCCTGATTTTCCTCCATCTGTGCCTTATCAGCCAGAATATGCATATAGTCATTGATGCTCTCCTTCAAATCCAGTTCTTCTTTCGCCTGGTCAAGCTCCTCTGATGCCTGGTTTACATGACCAGAAAGCACCTGCATATCATCTTTAATACTCTCTAAATCATACTGGTCCCTTATAATTTTTAAGCCTTCTATCCGCCTTTTTTCCGAAATAAGCTGCTGCTCCATGGCAGCCTTTTTCTCCTCCATCCGTGCAATTTCTTCCTCACCCTGTGTACTCAGAGCTTCACCTGTCACATAAATATCTGCCAGTGTACCAGCCACCTTATCCTTTTCCTCATAAAGGGATAAAAAGGAGGACACTCTGCTTTCCAGTAAATGCATCAGCTCCGTTTCTTTATCAAAATTTACAATCTCACTCTTCTTTCTGGAAAGCTCCACCAGCTTATCCTTGATATCCAAAAGAGTCTTTGCCATATCCTCACTGACATCATTTTGTTCTGTCTTAACAAGAAATGCCTTTTCAATAATCTCTTCAATCAGCAAATCCTCTACCACTTTACGGGTGGTCCTATAATGGGTCTCAAAATAGGTCCGCACATGACCCTCGGTCTTATTGATTCCTCTTATTATCTCCCACTGACTCTCAAACAGACCATACCCGCTGATAAAGCGCTGGTATTCCCCCTTGCGCTCAAAAACATATACTTTTAGGTTCAGATTTTTTCTTGCCAGGTCTTTGAGATAACTCTTAAGACCGGAATAGGTTATCCTCTCCTTGCTGTTTTGAAGCGGCAGATTCACAATATCATTTTCATTATAATCCCGGTAAAAAATGCAGTAATTAAAATACTCTATTGATGCACTGTCCCTTCGCGCCTCCGCATTTTCTCCAGACACAGCTGCTGTTTTCTCCCCATTTTCCGTTTCTGCAAGGGACAACTGCCCATTTTCGGACATATCCATTTCCTTTGCCTTATGGGCACAAAAACCAGTGGTCATATAACGGAATCCCTCTCTAATATCCTTGTCATCCAGTTTCCACTCCACCAGAGAGTGAATAGTGGTATTCCCGCCACCATTCCGAAACAGCTTCTCAATCGGCTGCTTCTCATCCAGGGTACAATTGGGAATCAGATTCTGTAACAGGAGCAGCATTAACACACTCTTGCCACCACCATTTGCCAAATCATACAGCGTATTTTTTCCATACATGCGCATGGAAAAATCATCATATCCCTGGGTTCCAAAATTATACTTAACATTATTTACACGAATTCGATTAATATTTGGCATAGCTTAAACCTCTGTATCTGTATTTTCTCTTGACAGTGCATCATAAATCTGTCCACGGTACTCCTCAAAATAATGCTCCACAATTGCCTTAAAGCGCTCCGTTGGATAGTAACGCTTATTTACCTCTACAAATAAATTCTCATTTATCAGAAAATTAAAGGTAAGCTTTACCATGCTTGCTTTCGATGCACGGGATGCACGGATTTCCTCCTGACCCTCTAGGGTACTTGCCGGCAACTCATCCCATAACAGGGCAGCTGCCTGAAAGCTTTCCTGCTCTTCCTCCTCTAAATCATAGATTGCAATATCCTTTGTGAAAACGGAAAGTGTCTTTGTAACCTCATCCATAACCGTCTCTATTCTTATATACTCCTTAAACTGATAAGAAGCAGAATCCGAATAAAACGCCAATAATATCTCATACATAATAAAATAGCAAAGATACAGCTCCCTGTTATATCTAAGCCCCATAATCCTTTTTAACTCCTCATTGGTATAACCAAATATGCGGTTATTCTCTCCTGCGGAAAGAAAAAGGCTTTCTTTATACTCATATATGTTAAGATTTAATTTTTTTAATATTACTCCGACAATTTCATATACCTCTGCATTTCCATAGTAATCGTCATACAGATTACCATTTGCACCACTGCGTTTAATTTCCTCTCCAGTTATAAGCCTGGCATATATATCCATGGCTTTTTCCAAATTTTTCATTTCCATATGTTTGCTTCCTTTATCATAAAATGCACTATTCTTTATTCTCCCATAATTATAAAAAAAGTACAAGTATGATTTTCACACTTGTACCTTTTTATTACAAATTGTCCCATATTGTATGTGTCTTCTTCATTTCTTTTGTAAACTCTGGATATTTCCCGTTTGTTGCCATCTATTTTCCCCTATTCTGCGTTATTCCTCCCAAAACAATTCATCTAATGTTCTGCCAAGTACCCTGCATATTGCCCTGCAAAGGTTGATAGTGGGATTATAGTCCCCTTTTTCAATGGCATTAATGGTTTGCCTGGAAACATTAACCGCTGTTGCCAAATCCTGCTGTGACATATCCAGAGCAGCCCTGGCCGATTTCATTTTCAAATTCTTCATAGGCGGCTCTCCTCGTCTTCCGCTTCCTCGTCCAGCCGTTTTTTATTATAAAGCACCTTCCCACAAAAAACAATCAGGATAACAAGAAACAATATTCCCACTACTAAATTGATCCATTCCACCGAAATTGCTCCATTTTCCAGCAGGGGATGCTTTTCCAGAATCGCCGGGATTCCACCTGCGATATTCAGGATTCCAATAATGGAAAACATTGTAATAATACCCTGAGCATTCTCATACAGCGACATATATGCATCCTTTAAAATACACATTACAGCAAAAACCATAATGGACAAAGCGATGCCAATCCAGATGCCGCAAAAGGACATAAATATTGATATTCCAAATATATTATCCAGCAGGGAAACTGCCATGGTATAAAACAGCAGTGTAAAAAATGCTGCTTTATAAGCCTTCCCTCTTGCAAACTGCTGGCGTTCGTCATAAGCATCCTTCCTGCATCTGGTATCTATTCTGCCGCCTAATTTAGAGGCAATCCATGCCAGAAGTCTGACAAGAACAAGACCACATAAAATGCCGCAAATCAGATCCAGAAGATACTCCGGACTCTGCCCCTCTGTTTTACCACATCCGGCAGTCAAAACACCTGCCAGGATAACCATTATTATATATACAACCCCTTTTCTTCTTTTCATCATATCTTACCTCCCGCCTGCCGCTGATTTTTACAGCATATCCTCTGCTCTGCCTATTTTTTATCTACTCTGCGTTCTTCATATCCTTTAACGCCCTGCTAAGCTTAATCGGATTGCCATACCGCAGGGTTCCCATACGGTAAATTTTCGCCGCAAGCCATCCCACAAAGAAAATAGAAACAAATAATATGACAGCTGACATCACGACCTCCCAAGGCGCTACCTTTCCCATTCCGATTCTTACAAACATTGCGGAATAGGATGAAAACGGAAGGAAGGAGCAGACCTTCATAATCATACCATCTGGCTTCTGGAGCTGGAACAGTACTGCAAAATATACAAGCATAATAACCATCTGCAAGGTACCGGCTGTTTTGTTAATATCCTCTGTCTTAGATACCAGGGCACCCATGGCGCCATATAAAAACGCATAGAACAGAAAACCTCCAATTCCAAACACCGCAAAAGCTATCAGAACATCTGCGGGAATATCCAACAGCATATCCAGCTTATCTCCCCATGCCGTATGATTCATTCCGTAACCGATAAGTACTGCTCCAAAAATCAATGCCAGCTGGACAATTACTGCTGCTGCACCTGCAAATACTTTTCCAAACAACAGATATTTTGAATCAATACTGGTCACCAGTACCTCAATGGAACGGTTGCTTTTTTCTGTAGTAACAGAAGTCGCAATCATGACACCATACAAAATAATCACCATAAAAATCACAATAACCAGGGCATAACAATACCAAAAATTATCCGCTGCGTCCTTGCCCAGTATCTCCTCCTCACACTGAATCGGAGCCTCATACCCTGCCGCAAAGGTTTCATAGTCAAGATTCTGCTCTTCACAATAAAGCTGCTTATGAACCAGCGATAATACTTCACTAAATATAACCTGATTTCCATCCGACATATCCCGGTTAAGCACATAATACTGATAGTTCCTGTCATCCTTAACATAAAAACCGGCATCAATCTTCTCTTTGATAACAGCTCTTTTCAGTTCTTCTCTGTTTGCCATAAAAATAAATTCCGCATCCCCAAATGCCTGTTCTAAAAGAGACTGGTTCAAAAAAACCTTATTCTCATCCACAATCCCAAGCCTTGCCACATCCTCACCGCTCTGTTCTTCCTGCCCACTGGCAGTCTCCTCCCTGCTTTCTGAGGACTCAATGCCCAGCATATCAGATATGTCAATAAATCTTGGCAAAAACATGACAGCCCCAAGCAATACTGCCATTAAAATTGTTGTAATCATGAAAGATTTATTTTTAATATAACTCATCAGCTCAAATTCAAATACTGTTATAAAACGTTTCATTCTTCTTCACCTACCTTAGCTACAAAAATATCATTGAGAGACGGTTTATAGGTCTCAAAATGTTCTATTTCCAATTCATCCATCTGTGCCAGCCTCTGAAACAGCTGTTTTCTTGCTATTCCCTCCCGCAGTCTTACAATTACATCCTCTTTCGTCCTGCCAGTTACCTCAATCAAATCCGTTAGCTGTTGCTTTAAGAGTGATTCCGTATCCTCCTGCGAAATGCCATTGGCACTGATAACCAGCTGGTCCTTTCCAAACTCTCTTTTAATAGTGGACAAATTTCCCTTAAGTACCACGCTTCCCTGGTTGATAATAACAATCTCCTCGCAGAATTCTTCTACATAACTCATCTGATGACTGGAAAAAATAACGATTTTCCCATCTGCAATCAATTCCTTCACCACATCCTGCAGGATTTGGGAATTAACCGGGTCCAGACCGCTAAAGGGTTCATCTAAAATAACAATTTCCGGGTCACATACCAGTGTAGACGCAAGCTGCACCTTCTGCTGATTTCCCTTTGATAACGTCTCTAACAATTTTTTTTCATATTGAAGAACCTGCAGCCGCTCAAGCCATTTTCTGGAGTTCGCCACTGCCTGGCTCTTACTAATCCCTCTAAGCCTTGCCAGATACACCATCTGCTCTAAAACCTCTCTCTTTGGATACAGACCTCTCTCCTCCGGCAGATAGCCGATCTGCACCTTTCTCTGGTCAAACTTCTCACCGTCTAAGAGAATCTCTCCACTGTTACCATGAAACACATCCATTAAAATACGGATGGTTGTTGTCTTTCCTGCTCCGTTTCTTCCCAGCAGTCCTAACGCCCTGCCACTCTCCACGGAAAACGAAATGCCTTTCAGGATTTCTTTCTCTCCAAAGGATTTTGTAATATTTTTTACCTCCAGCTTCATACTGAAACCTCCTCACGCTGTTCTCATTTAATTGGAAAATGCTTCCTGCCATCCAGACAAAATACATAGTAGATTATCCACCACCTGACAAGCAAGCTTTATCTTGATTGTGAGTATATTTCTTTTTTTACATTTTGTCAAGTATATCTTACATAAAGTTTTGTATTTGTGTCTTTTTGTAAAACAAAATCCCTGAAGACTGCTTTTTCCCAATCTCCAGGGAGTGATTGTTCCATTCCCACATAAAATTATGCTACAACTTCAAACTGCATATCCGTAATAGTAAAGCCATTATCCCTGCCTTCTCCAAACTCCAGTATCTTCTCCGGATGAAACACAATTTGAAATACCATGCTTCCATACTGGTCTTTCTTCTCAATGGTCAATTTATCCATAACCAGCCCCTCTAAAAAGGTATCCTGCTTGTCCTGCATTTTTTTTAAATCATATTCATCCTTCTGTGCCAGATGCACCAGAAAGGAATAGACATCTCCATTGGTATATATCTCTTTTCCAAATTTAATCTCATATATCGCCATAAGCTCCGGTAAAGTAGTCTTCCCGTGCTTCCATAACTGCTCTAAAAGCTCTGCAAACAATCTTCCAAAATTCCCCGCAATTCTTGTCTCCTCCACCTCATCCTCAAACACATAATCCGCATCCATCTGGCGTTTCTCCACCTTCTCACTTACATCCCCGTTTTCCATCCTGCTCTCCAGCATCCGGTCTATATTCTCCACTGCAAATGTTTTATTCAGCCTAGGCATAAACAGGGGACGCACCAACGCTCCTAACCGCTCCGGCTTATCGTCATCTATAACCTTTCTTAAGGCATCGCGGAAATTAAATACCGGGCGCAGCTTTCTAAGCTTCGCTCTGGCAATCATTTCATCCGCAATGCTCTGTAGCTCAATGGTTTCCTTAATCAACTGTCCATGTTTAATAATCGTCTTTTTCAGCTCCGTATCCAGCTTATGAATTTCACTTAAGATTGCGGTATTTGCCATATTTGCTTTCTGGAAGGCTTTATCAATCAATGCACGGTTCTTCTCAAACAGCTTTGACTCGTCATCAAACCACTTCGATACAGTCTCCATGTATTCCTCACCTGCCTTTGCTCCGGAAAACACATCATAGCTTAATAAATCCAGAACCTCCTTTTTCTGCAAGGCAAGCTTATTCACCTCATTATTGATTCGCCTCACAACCTCAATTCCTCCGGCAAAATTTTCTGACCGAATCATTTTTTCAAGCAGTAGTTGCTGGACAGAGATATTGCTCTCCTCCTTAATCTCTTTTGTATCCAGATAAAATTCAATCCCATCCGTCGTCACATGATAAAGTACTGTACCATCCACAATGCGGCTGTCAATCAGCTTCACCCGGGCGGTCTTCTTCTTTTTTTCCTCCGGGTCAAAATACGGAAATGCAAATGCCCTGCCATCATTTTTTATCTTGTCAAACACATAACCAATCAGCTCTTTTTCTTCCTCCGTATCAAGCTCTAAGCGAAACTCCCTTCTGAGAAGCTCGGAGAGAAAGTTTTCATACTGGCCATAAGTGATTTCACTCTCATGGAAATTATTTTCATTGATAAAAAAGCGCAGGGTAGCCATAGTAATATAACCCATGTCAAGTTCCATATACTTCCCTTCTTTATATTGTGAAAACGTGGTTTCACACAGCACAAAGAAAGGATAATATTTTTTTAAGTTCAACATCCGGTCCTTGTGTTCACTCATAATATCATGAATCATTATATATTTTTCAGCCATGCTTTTACTCCTTGCCGGTTTCCGTTTATTTTGTTTCTTAATCATAAAACAATTTTTCTTAAAATACAATCCTTTCCCATTATCCCTGAACCGCCTCTTGTAAATCTTTTTACCTTATATTATAATCATCCTAGTTAAACTATTTTTTATGGAAGAAGGAAAATCTATGTATCAAATTGATTTTAAAAAGCCAATTCATATACATTTTATTGGTATCGGCGGAATCAGCATGAGCGGGTTAGCCGAAATTTTATTAAAAGAAAATTTTACAATCAGTGGTTCCGATGCCAAAAGCTCCGACATTGTCGATAACCTGATTGCAATGGGGGCCATGGTTACTATCGGACAATGTGCCGAAAATATTACAGACGATATAGATTTAGTGGTGTACACCGCAGCAGTTCATGCAGACAATCCGGAGTTTGCCGCCTGTAAAGCAAAAAATATCCCAATGCTTACAAGAGCCCAGCTGCTGGGACAAATTATGAGCAACTACAAATATTCTGTAGCCGTAGCCGGCACACACGGAAAGACTACTACTACATCCATGTTAAGCCAGATTTTTATAGAGGCAGATACAGACCCTACCATATCTGTTGGCGGTATCTTAGATTCCATTGGCGGAAATGTCCGGGTAGGAAAATCGGATTACTTCGTAACGGAAGCCTGCGAATATACCAACAGCTACCATGCATTTTATCCTTATATCAGTATTATCCTGAATGTAGATGCCGACCATCTGGACTTCTTCAGTGGTATAGATGAAATTATCGAAAGCTTCCACACATTTGCTGCCAATCTTCCAGACAACGGAACCCTGGTTGTAAATGGTGATATGGACTGTCTATCCCGCATTACCAACGGTTTACATTGCAGTATCCTTACCTTTGGCATGGCTGACACCAACCGGTATTATCCCGCTAACATCCAGGCAGATGAAAAGGGACATATGAATTATACCCTGATGGTTGACGGAATTGCACAGGAGCGGATTCATTTAAACATCGGAGGACTGCATAATATTACCAACTCTCTTGCATCCATTGCTGTAGCGGATTTGCTGGGGATTGACAGAGAGTATTCTCTCTCCGGGCTGGCATGCTTTGGTGGTGCCCACAGACGGTTTGAATTAAAAGGCTCTCTTGGCAATGTCACTGTTATAGATGACTATGCCCATCATCCAACGGAAATTAAAGCAACCCTTACCACTGCAATGCATACGCCCCACAACGAGCTATGGGTCGTATTCCAGCCACACACCTACACCCGGACAAAAGCATTATTTGAGGAGTTTGCAGATGCCTTAAAGGACTTTGACCATGTCATTGTAATTGATATTTATGCCGCAAGAGAGATGGATACAGGCTTGGTTCATGCAAGAGATTTGGCTGAACGAATTAGGCAATATGGCACAGATGCAAAATATTTCAGTTCCTTTGACGCAGTTGAAAATTATTTATTAAAAAATTGCAAAAAAAATGATTTGTTGATAACTATGGGAGCCGGAGACGTTTATTTAATTGGTGAAGAGCTGCTTGGCAAATAGTTTTACACAATATCCACAATCTACAATTTTCCACTTGACAGGATAAGATTGTGGATATTTTTATTTACATAATATAAACCCTACCATACACAGTTTTTAATCTGGTATGTCCAAAGCAAAATTATGTCAACTTCCTATCCACATTATCCACACTATCCACATTTTTTCCTCAAGTATAGCAGAAAACAGACGTTCTATTTTCTTTTCAAAAACACTATGTTATAATGCCTATGCTTATGAAAATCTAATTCTGCCACAAAGGGCAGAGAGCGCATAGAGGGAGGAGAAACAGGTGGAAACAATTACTATTACAACAAAAAATCATGAAACATATTCTGCTGTTTCAAATTTCTTTATTGATTACTATATGACAGAAGCAAATGGCGAATTTGTAAAGGTTTATCTATACCTTGTCCGCCTGTTAAACAGCGGGCGCGCCATTACCATAGCAGATATTGCAGACCATTTTAATCTGACGGAAAAGGATATCTGCCGCGCCATCCGCTACTGGATTAAACAGGGGGTTCTGCAATTGGAATATACCACAGATAAAGTATTAACCGGTATTACCATGCTGCCCTTATCCCCAAAGGCTCCTGGCAAAGAAGAAACCTCGCTGTTATCTATGCTGGGGGTGGAAGAGGATGCCGGTTCCAAGAACTTTCACTCAGAAAATGAGGAAACGGCTGCGGAGGCAATCAAGCGTTCAAGCACCGTGCCAAAGAAAAAATCCTACAAAGCAGCATTTATTGAAGAAAAGAAAAACGACGAGGATTTTGGAAATCTTCTCTATCAGACAGAAATATATTTTGCAAAGCCATTAACACAAAGTGATATCAACACGTTATTATACATATATGAGGAATTATCGTTTTCTCCTGATTTATTGGAATATCTGGTGGAATACTGTGTTTCTATCGGCAAGAAAAGCTGCCGGTATATCGAAGCAGTTGCCCTGGAGTGGTATAAAAATGGAATAACAAATGTGGAGGATGCCAAAGTAGCATCAAAAAATTACAACTCCATCTATGTTACGGTACTTAAGCAGCTGGGAATCCCAAGAAGAGTTCCAACCCCTGCAGAAACAGCCTTTATTGACACATGGTATAACACCTATTCCTTTAATAAAAGTATAATTATAGAGGCCTGCAAACGTGCGATTGCCTCTAATCCACAGTCTGCAAACTTTAATTATGTCAACGGAATATTGGAAAGCTGGTACAGGCAGAACGTGAGAAAGCTCTCCGACATTGAAGCGCTGGACAAAAAATGGGCTGAGGAGAAAAAGAAAAAAGCTTCCAGCCGCAAAAAAACAATGAATAACCAGTTTAACCAGTATCAGGGTTCTACCAACCAGCAGGTGGTAAATGAATTTGAAAATCTCTTCCTGCAGGAAACAAACCAATAAAACACACTTTCAAGCATTTTTAGGAGATTAAAAGCAATTATGGCATTTAATACTATCCAGTACGATGAATTAATGAATACGTACTACAAGAACCAAATTGAAAATCGTGCAGCCACACAGAGCCGCAAAGAGGAAATCTATAAAAAGATTCCCCGTATTGCAGAAATTGACCAGACCATTGCCTCTTCTTCTATTGATGCAGTACGGACTAAACTGAAAAGCGGAATGGATTCCACGGTTTCCATCAAAGAACGCAATCAGGCATTAATCGCCGAAAAAACGGATTTACTGAAAACCCATGGATATCCGGAGGATTATCTGAAACCAATTTATACCTGTCCCCTCTGTCAGGATACCGGACGGGTGGGCAGCCAGTATTGTACCTGCTTTAAACAGGCTGCTATTTCCCTGCTCTATAGGCAATCTACTCTGGAACAAATCCTAGAGGTGGAAAATTTTGAACATTTTGATTTAAATTATTACCCAAAAGAAAAAGATGGTACACATCCCTATACTCCTTATGACAATATGAGCAATATTCTTAATAAAATTAAGTCTTTTATTGAATTATTTGACAAAAATGGGGGTAATCTTTTATTCTATGGAGAGACTGGTCTTGGGAAAACTTATCTTTCCAACTGTATTGCCAAAGCATTATTAGATACCCAGCATACAGTCCTATACCAGACCGCCATCCATCTTTTTGAGGACGTGTGTGGGGATGTCATTATGAAAAAGGGACAGAACCCAGACAGCCAGGAGACATATCGTTATCTCTATAGCTGTGATTTACTGATTATTGATGACCTTGGCACAGAATTTACAAATTCCTTTGTATCTTCTGAGCTTTATGATATATTAAATACGCGGATGCGGGAAAAGAAATCCACTGTAATATCCACAAACCTGAATCTTCAGGAATTAACAGAGCGTTATTCTGACCGGATTGCTACCCGCATATTTGCAGAATATAAGGTTTTTAACTTCTATGGCGACAATATCCGTCTGGCCAAACGAAGGAAAGCAATACAAAAAATGTGAATAAATAACGGAGGAAAAACCATGCCAAACGACAGTAATTTATTATCAACCATCCCTGTAGGTCCTTTAGGTATTATTGCAATGGAAAGCTGCACCTCGCTTGGGCAGCGTGTAGATTCTTATCTTTCCAAATGGAGAACTGCGAGAAATAATGTCGAAAAGTCTACAATTGCATTTAATGGCTACGAAAGGGAATCTTATCTTGTCCATTCTTCCTGCCCGCGTTTTGGTTCCGGAGAAGCAAAAGGTGAGTTATTGGAGTCTATCCGTGGAAAAGATTTATATATATTGGTAGATGTGACAAACTATAGTATCGAATATTCCTTGTATGGAAGAAATTGTCCTATGTCGCCGGATGACCACTATGCGGATATTAAGCGTGTAATCGCAGCCTGCGGAGGAAAAGCCCGTAAGATTACTGTAATTATGCCTTTCCTTTACGAAAGCCGCCAGCACAAGAGAAGCAAAAGGGAATCTCTCGACTGTGCACTGTGTCTGCAAGAGCTTGTAAGTCTTGGAGTAGATAATATCATCACCTTTGATGCCCATGACCCACGGGTACAAAATGCCATTCCACTGCATGGATTTGAAAACATCCGTCCAACATACCAGTTCTTAAAAGCACTGTTATTGTCCACCAATGATTTAGAGCTTTCCAAAGAACATCTGATGGTAATCAGTCCGGACGAAGGAGCCATGAACCGCGCAATTTACTTTGCCAATATCTTAGGTGTGGATGTAGGAATGTTTTATAAGAGAAGAGATTACAGTCGGGTAGTAAATGGCCGCAATCCAATTGTAGCCCACGAATTTCTCGGTGACTCTGTGGATGGCAAGGATGTAATAATTATAGATGATATGATTGCTTCTGGAGAAAGCATGATTGATGTTGCACGGCAATTAAAAAGCCGCCATGCAAGAAGAGTATTCTGTGTCTGTACCTTTGGTCTGTTTACCAGCGGCTTAGATGTATTTGACACAGCAAAAGCAGAAGGAATCATTGAAAAGGTAATTACCACCAACCTCACCTATCAGACACCGGAGCTTCTCTCAAGAGAATGGTATATCTCAGCTGATATGAGCAAATATATTGCCCTGCTGATTGACCACTTAAATCATGATGCTTCTATTTCAGAAATTTTAGACCCGACTGACCGTATTCAGGACCGTATCAATGAATACCGTGAAAAACATACAATTCGGGAAAATTATTAAATAGTTTAATTAACAGCCCGCCTATAAACATATAAAAAACCGGTAATATACTCTCTGGTATATATACCGGTTTTTTATACGTCACTGTCCCTGAACCCCTGTCTAAGTGGTTGGTGCCTCCGTCGGCTCTGCAGTTGTTGTAGGTGCCTGAGTAGTTGGTGCCTCCGTCGGTGCCTGAGTAGTCGGTGCCTGGGTGGTTGGTGCCTCCGTTGGAACCTGGGTTGTGGTAGAAGGAGAATCCGTGCCAGGAACACTTGTCGTCTTCTCCGTTGTCTTTTTCTTCTTTTTCTTCTTATTCTTCTCTTCCGTCTCCTCTGAGCTGGAACGGGTATCTTTCCAATCCTTCGTGGAGCGTACCCATTCATAATCTGGGAATCCAAGGTCTTTCAAATCCTCGTGAATCGGCTCCATAAAATCATGCCAGATACGTCCCGGATAAGTAGAACCCCATAAGCCTCTTGTAGCCTGCGGTGTATCATATCCTACCCATACACTGGTGGTATAATATGGGGTGAATGCACAGAACCATCCGTCTGTATTATTATCTGTTGTTCCTGTCTTGCCTGCACAGGACATTCCCGAAATACCAAGACCACTTGCTGTACCTCCGGTAAATACACCCTTTAACATGGATATCATCATTCGGGAAGCGTTTAATTCGTATACTTCTCTTGATTTTATTTTATCATCTACAATAACATTTCCCTGTGCATCTGTAATCTTAACAATACACGTTGGTTTACGAAACTCACCATCATTTTCAATAGTGGCATACCCGGAAGCCATCTCCACAGTTGTAGCACCATAGGTAAGACCGCCAAGACAGGCTGCCATATTATGCCGATCCTCAATCGTCAAATAATTAAAATTCATATTTAACAGATACTCAGCACCCACCTCCGGAGTTAACTGACCAAACAGGCGGTACGCAACCACATTTTTAGACGCAGCCACTGCCTGTGCAAGAGAAATCATTCCAGAATAAGTGCCTCCGGAATTCTCCGGCATATTCGACTTCTCAAAGTCCGTATCATCTACCCTTGTTGACGGTGTGTAGCCCCTCTCTAACTGCGGTGTGTATACAATCAACGGCTTAATTGTACTACCAGGCTGCCTTGCACTCTGATATGCCCGGTTTAAGCTGTATCCCTGCAGTTCTTCCTGGGTACGTCCCCCCACAATCGCTACTACCCGTCCGGTGGAATTATCGATACAGGTAGATGCACCCTGCAAATTATAAATACCTGTTTCTGCATTTTTTTCCTCATCAACGGAAAGTGTCTCGTCTATTGTCTGCTGTAATAATTTTTGTTTCTTTTGGTCAATTGACGTATATATCTGATACCCCCCGGTATATAGCGTTGCATAATATTCATCATATACCTGACGATAATTTTTGTTATATTCCTGCTGCTCCTCCAGTGTATCAAATTTATACTTAAATTTAAAACCGGATGCCTCCATCAATGCCTCTGTGGCACAGAAATTGGTAAAGGTTTCCACATAATCATGGCTTACCTTTTTCTCCTCTGCCAGAACGACTTTTTCCTCCAAAGCCATCTGAAGCTCCAAATCATTCAGATAACCCAAATCGTGCATATCATTTAATATTTTATTCCGTCTCTCTATGGTATGGTCATAATTCGTCCGGGGATCATAATAGGTAGGGCTGTTCGGAATTGCACACAAAAATGCCACTTCCGATACAGATAACTCGTCCAAGTCCTTATCAAAATACCCCTTCGCCGCTGCTCCGATTCCATAATAGCTGTTGGAGAAAAATATTGTATTCAGGTAATACTCCAAAATCTGCTGCTTTGTATATTTCTTTTCCAATTCCCATGCAATAAAGATTTCTTTAATTTTACGCTCATAGCTGACCTCATTTGACAGGAAAATTCCTCTCGCCAACTGCTGGGTAATCGTACTCGCACCCTGAGTAATATTACCATTATTCTTAAATAAGATATAGGCTGCTCTTGCAATACCCTCATAATCCACGCCATTATGCTCATAGAAACGTCTGTCTTCTACCGACACCATGGCTTCCACAAAGTATGCAGGAATTTCATCATAGGTTTTATAGTAAACCTCTTTTTCTCCTGTAACCTCTCGTATTTTTTTGCCCTTGGTATCATATACGATAGAAGTCTCATCCTGACGGAATGTACTTTCAGAAGAATTGGCAACCATTTCCTTTGCATCATCACGATAGGTTAAAATTTGTTTTCCAAATTTCTCATAGGCAATATATCCACCAATCACACCAATCAGTACTACAATAAGCAGGAGATAGGATAAAATAATCCTTCTAACCTTTTTTCGTTTTCTTTTCCGGTCCCGTTTTGCCTTTTTCAGTCTTGCTTTTTCCAATTCCTCCGGGGACTTTTTCTGTGTTGTTTTCTTCGTAGTACTTTGTCCCGCTGTCCTGGTTGCCGGACGTGACTCCCTACGCTTATCCGATGTAGACTTTTTGTTATCAGCCATGCTATTCCCTCATTTCCAGCCGTATCACTTAAGAATTTGTATTAGATGGCAATATAATTGCTCTCTATTCCCAAGCCTGCGAACATATCCTGAATACCTGGATTTGTTGTAAATATAATAACCTGCCGGTTCCTATATTCGCCCAAACAGCTTAATGTTTCTTTTAATCTTTGATAATCATAGGTGACAAAAACATCATCCATGATAATTGGCATCTCTTCAGCAATCAATACATTGGCAATGGATAAACGAAGTGCCAGATAAATCTGTTCCATAGTACCAGTACTTAAATAATCCATACTGATAAAGGAGTTTCCGCTTTTCACCATTACTCTTAACTGGTCATCTATTTTAACTTCAGAATATTTATTATTTGTAATTCTGCTGATAATCTCAGAAACCTGTTCATTTAACACACTGCCAAAGGAATCATAGATTTCCTCTGATAAATCCTGAATGGTTTTCATTGCAAGGTCAAGCGCTGCCACTTCTACATCATTTGCCTGCATCTGCTCCTTCAGTTTCGTGAGTTCAGAAAGTGTCTCCTCCTGTTCGGCGCGCTCCTTTAAAATATTTTGTTCTTTGAGTCTCAGACTGGACAACTTGTTAACCAGCTCCCTCTGCGTTCCCATATCCACCGACTCTGCCTTTGCCTCCTCAAAGCCCTTTTCTATTTCTAATTCCTCTAAAAGCTTATAAAGCTTTGCACGCCTCGCTAAAACCTGGACAGTAGTAGCTGCAACCAATATAATACCAAAACCCATGATTCCCATTTTAATCTCAGGAATGTTTACCGGAACCAGATAAGCGGCTCCAACAAACAGGGCGATAAAGATAAGCGCTATAAACAAGATTACAAACACATTATCCAATGCACTTCTCTTTCCCATATTGCGAAGCATGCTAATATCTTTTTCCTGCTTCGTCACAGGTTCATTTAAATCATTCTCTGCTTCTTCAGTCTTAATTTCTTCCTCTGCAATCTCTTCTGTAGCCGGATTCTTAATTGGTGTAAACTGAAGCTTTGCCTGCCCTTTCCCATCCATCGCCGCCTCTGCCTTTGTATACTCCTCTTTAACAGCCGCAAGCTCTGCATCAAAATCCCTATCTAGAGAAAGTCTGGCGGTAAGCTCCTGTTCCTTTTGTTCTAATTGTTTATTTGAGAATGCTTTTTTCTTATTTTTCAGTTCCACAATGGCGCTTACCGCATCAATGTCTCCATTTCTGCTTGATGCCATATTTACAATATAATTGTTAAGCTCATCTGCAATTTCCTTATCTGTATAAACTTCCATCTGACTGATACATAATGTATTCAGATACGTGCTTTTGTCCGTATTAAGCAGAGTCCCCACCAAATTATTCTCTTCCGGCAGCATAAGCTCACGTGCTGTGTCCATATCCCTGACTGTTGTCTTCTTCTCCTGACGGGCAAAATTCCTCTCAATCAAATAGTCTGTCCCCTGAACCGAAACCTCCATAGCTCCTGAAAAAGCAGAACCATTAATCGGCTTTTTCTGTTCGTAATGATCAAACCGGGCGCCCAGCCCTCTCACCTTATCAATTCCATATATCATATCTACAATAAAATCCTTTATGGTAGACTTTCCCGCCTCATTAGCCCCATAAACCACATTAATGCCAGGAGCCAGCGTAATGTCTTTATTATGAAATTGTCCAAAATCCTGTAGGTGTAACTTATCAACTCTCATATTACTGCTCTCCTGTCTTTAGTAGTACATCTAAACCATAGTGAATAGCTTTTTTACAAATCTCATCTCCATAATAATTATCAGACAGCTGGTTGATAAATTTACCAATCAGATTATTCTGATTCTCCTCATAAAGCTTACCTAGGTCGTATTCTTCTGAAACCTCTGTTATCACTTCATAAATATTATATTTCGCTGTAAGACTGGTAAAATCAAACACATCATGGTTATGATTCTGCCCCCTGACAAGAATCCGGTAAATATGCTGAGTCCCCAAATTCTGGATTTGTCGATCCACTAAATCCAATATCATCTGCGGCGTATGGTCCGGCTTTATATTTATAAGAAGATTCATATAAGCCCTCTGGGCTGCCGGTACAAACTCCGTCTTTACAATTCCATCCACAACCTCACCATAAATATATCCTCTGGCTCCGGTATCTGTATAATCAATAGGTTCCAGAGAACCCGCCATGATAACGGCATTCTCTTTAATAACCTCTGGTTTATGAATATGCCCTAACGCTATATAATCAAAATTGGATTCCCTTAAATTTTTCTTATTATATGGCAGATGCTTGGCATCCCCACCATGCGCCAGCAAGATATTGAAGGCTCCCTGCTTCGCCGGTTTGATATGGTTTAATATATCATCCTCATTTTCCTTACTGTTATAGGAAAATCCGGTAACGCAGGTATTCAAATCTTTCATATACACATTGCTTATTTTATCAGCAGACAGGCAAATTGTCTTTGACGAAAACTTATAATTTGCCATGGGGCTATCCGGTTTCATATAATCATGATTACCCGCAATCATGATAGTTTTGGTCTTCGTCAGCTTTGAAAGAATATAATCCACATCTCTTAACATTCCTTCGGATGGCGGCATATGAAACAAATCGCCCGCTATTAACAATAAATCTATCTGTTTTTCTTCTGCAGCTTCCACTACCTTTACAAAGGTATCCTTTATCTCTTTTTCTCTGTCCGCACTCCAAGGCTTGCCTTTATCTGGCTGTACCCCTAGATGGACATCTGCCATATGTATAAATCTCATTCCTGCACCTGCCTCTTTCATCTTTTACATGGTTTTCAAAAATATGCTGAATAACATTTTTAAACTATTTTAACCAAGCTGTTTTCATGCATACATATTCATTATATTAGATTTTCCGAATTAGTGCAAATTTTCTTGTCATTTTTTCAATATTTTTTCAATATGCCAGATAGATAAATGTTTTTGCATGTACAATGTTTTTCTCATATTTTTTATTAATTGGCAAGAGAAGTTCATAGATTTTCAGAATATCTTAAGAAACTGCGTCCTGATAGAATTCCTATCAGGACTCTTCCTCACAGCTTCTGGTGTAAATATTTCTCCTTTGTTGCCATTCCGCCCCTTATATGCCTCTCTGCTTTATTAAGGTCTAATACTTTCCTCACTTCCTTCGCCAATGCCGGATTAATGTAAATTAATCGGTCTGAAACATCCTTATGCACCGTACTTTTACTGACTCCAAATTTCTTGGCAGTTTGTCTGACTGTTGCGTTGGAATCTATTATATAGGTTCCAATTTCAATTGCTCTTTCTTCAATATATTCTTTCAAGGAGAATCCCCAATACATTTGTTGTTACAATCTATGCGAATTTTAATAACAGTATTCCCCTGAAAAGGAAAATACCTCACTTTTCCACCTTAAAGCCCTGTCTAAAAATGCAGGATTGTTATGAAAATTTGGCAAAAACTGATATTTTTGTCTATTGGAATGTCGTATTCTCTCCATATAGGAAAGGAGGCTGAATTATGTTTAGATTGTCAAATAAAAATGGTGCAAAGGATTTAACTGAAGGCAAACCAATGAAACTGATTCTTGGCTTTGGTCTCCCACTGTTATTCGGTCTGCTGTTTCAACAATTATACAATATGGTTGACTCTATTATTGTGGGACAAATGCTGGGGGTAAATTCCCTGGCTGCGGTGGGCTCCACCGGTTCCATTAATTTTATGATTCTTGGCTTTTGCATTGGCATTTGTAACGGATTCGCAATCCCTGTAGCACAGACATTCGGGGCAAAAGATACGCAGGATTTAAAGAAATATATTACCAACAGCGTATGGATGTCCATTTTGTTTTCCATAATAATTACCTCTGTGGTTGGTTTACTGACAAGAAGAATCTTAATATGGATGAAAACACCGGATACCATCATCGATGAAGCTTACCTTTATATCTTTATCGTATTTATGGGAATCCCTGCCATCTTCCTCTATAACATGGTATCCGGAATCCTACGCTCCTTAGGTGACAGCTTAACACCAGTTATTTTTTTAATTTTTTCCTCTTTACTGAATATTATATTAGATATTATTTTAATTAAACCAATGGGAGTTGCCGGAGCTGCAACAGCCACAATCACTGCCCAGGGAATATCCGGCATTATCAGTCTCATATATATGACCAAAAAATATAAATACCTTGCATTCACGAAAAAAGATTGGATGTTCAGCCCAAAGCACTGTTTAAAATTATGTGGTATTGGCGTTCCGATGGGGCTGCAGTATTCCATCACTGCCATCGGTAGTGTCATTTTACAGAGCTCCGTAAACGCCATGGGTGAAACCATTGTTGCTGCAGTAGCCGCCGGCACAAAAATCAGTATGTTTGCCTGTTGTCCATTTGACGCCATGGGTTCCACAATGGCTACCTTCGGTGGACAAAATGTAGGTGCAAAAAAATTAGACCGTGTCCATCAGGGCTTGCGAGACTGTATTAAGCTTGGAATTATCTATTCTGTGCTGGCATTTATATTTATGCTGCTTTTTGGCGAAAAACTTGCCCTGCTCTTTGTAGACAGCGCAGAAACGGAATTAATCCATTACATATACCGATTCCTGATTGGCAACTCGCTTTTCTACACACTGTTGGCACTTGTCAATATTATACGCTTTATGATTCAGGGACTTGGCTACTCTACCCTTGCCATTCTGGCAGGGGTATGCGAAATGTTTGCCCGGGGACTTGTTGGATTTTTCCTGGTTCCTGCCTTTGGATACCTGTTTGTCACGGTCGCCAGTCCCATTGCATGGCTCTTTGCAGATATTTTCTTAATTCCGGCTTATCTTTACGTCATGAAACGGTTAAAGGCAAAGCTGGAAGTATCACAGCCCTGAAGCAATATTCAAATTGCTTCAGAGCTTTTTGTAATGCCTTCTCCACAATATGTGGCGAATCATAACGGACATTCAGCCCCAAAACATCTAAAACCAGGATACCCGCCCCATGGTGGGCTGCAAGCTGTAAAATACTACAGAACTTGTTCTCCAGACATTCCTCCATATTATCACCAACCACATGCATACCCTTTTGTGAAGCTTCCGTAATATCAGACTTTTTCTCTCTATCAGGTACTGCACAGCTAATCACATCAAAACTGACCCAATCCTTTTGCTCCATTATCTCCAGTTTATTTTTACCGGCTTTGATTTGTATAACAGCCGGTGTATAAATATAAATATCTCTGTATGATGGCAACCTTTTCTCACAATGAAAGAAATGTTCTCTCAATAATGGAGGCATATTCAGGCATGGATAAAGAGTGGTACAGCTATACAGGCATTGCTCCTGGTCAAGGCTTCTTCTCATTATTCCCCCTCTGTACTCCATTGCCGAAACAATATTCAGCAGAGCGATTTTGTCATCTGGAAATCTCCCATATAATTCTTGTACAGCCTCCAATACCGGAAGCTTCCATATGGCTATTGTACAGGAATTTTCCCAACATTTAGCAGGCTTCAATGTCTCTGGAACCGGACTTTCATAAATCACGGTATACTCCTTGGAATTGCGAATTGCCTTAACCAGTTTTTGTTCCCCTTCGCAAAGCCGTATCATTTCCTCAAAAATTGAAATTGTGTTCTCTCTTTTTTCCTCGTATCCCATATTGTTTTCCTCCTAAAGCTTTTATTCATTTGAAATACTTATTCTCATGTATATTCTACAACTTTACCTGTACCAATATTGGGACTATATGCAGAGTAAAAAAGCGCTTGTGATTTCTTTGCACTCGAAAAAAGCAGATTTCAAATCGAAATCTGCTTTCAGCTCTTATAAGCTATTTCCCACCCGTTTATTATAAGCTTGTCTATATACAAAGAGGCTTTCCATTCAGGACTGCCTCCCTTAAGGTATTCCCCTCATAACGAAGCTTCAGAGAAAAAAATCCGGTGTCCTCCTCCAACAGTTTAAAGAAAATCAAATCTCCTTCCCAAAGGTTTAATTTCTTTAAGTCCTTCTTGGATACCCAGGTAAGAATCCCCTCATCACATTTTGTCAGTTCTCCCTCAAAACCATCCGCCGTATACAGACACATGTATTCCGTCTGCCACTTATCTGACATAAAGGTTACCAGCCCCCGAAACCGGTACGAGGTAAGCGTCAGGCCTGTCTCTTCCCTCACCTCTCTAAGCAGGCATTCTTCAGGGCTTTCATCCTCCTCAAAATGCCCGCCTACACCAATCCATTTATCCTTATTAATATCCTTATCCTTTGATACACGGTGCAGCATCAGATATTCCTGTCCCTGTTCTATATAACAAAGGGTCGTCATATTTGTCATTTGTGTTCTTTCCTTCCAAATCTCTTCTTATAATAAATCCAGAATATCAGATTTAGAGATTACCCCAATGCTCTGATTTGCTATCTCTCCCTTTTTAAAAACAAGAAGTGTAGGAATGGACATTACCTTATAGTCAATGGCAAGAGCTGCCTCTACATCAATATTAACCTTTCCAACCTTAATCTCCGGATGCTCCTCTGCAACCTGGTCTACAATCGGCCCCAGCATTTTACATGGTCCACACCAGTCTGCCCAAAAATCTACTAACACTGTTTTGTCTGATTTTAAAACCTCTTCCTCAAAATTCTCCTTTGTTATATTTACAACTGCCATACTCATGACCTCCTTTTATAAATAGTATAGTGATAGTATGTCTCTCTGATGGATTATCATACTGTAAATCCATTATCAACCGGGGCTGTCATAATATCCACTGCCCAGTTTACATTAATTGGTATCAGTCCTTCCGGTGTCTTTTCCTCAACTATAGTGCAAAGCTTTTCCTTCATATCTTCGTAAATAGCCATATTCACCCGGGTACTCATAGGTGGCTGGTTATCAGACACAACTACCAGCTGGTAACCGTTGCCGTCCGGGGCCTTATGAAAATAAATTCCCATAATCTTACAATTATCCGGCATTTTATTTTTAATCACCGGTGCATATATGGTCTTCATCGTTTCAATATAACGGTCATCCAGTCCCTCATCAAAAATAAACACCTTTTCCCGTAACTCTCTGTCATTGCGGACAACCCGGTACCGATATCCTCCCTGGGCAAGCCGCAGTCGGTTGTCTTTCTTTAATTTCGCATTATAAACATTTATTTCTTCCAGTTCATCATCACCTAACCGTGGCACAAGCCATATCATATATTTCTGTTCCATATCGTTATAAATGCATTTATAAGCAATGGGAAGAATATTTTTACAACTTTCACAAGTCTGCTTAAAGAAGGTCTGATTCATAATACTTTCTTTTTGCTCTATATCATATGGCATTTCAATACAATCCCATATTCCAATTTCTATCTGGCTGCCGCATTTTGGACAGATAACCCTTTGTTTCTTAATCTCTGCCATATCTACTCCTTTTTCCCCTTGTAAATCTTTAATTGGATGACACAATCCCCTTTTCTGCATCCATTGTAACAACTGCGCCGGATTTTAATATTTCTGTTGCATTTGCAGCGCCCAAAATAACCGGTATATCCAGACTCAGCCCTACAATGCCGGCATGGGAATTATGCCCCTCCTTCTCCACAATAATACCGGATGCCTGACGAAGCTCATCCATAATATCATTGCTGGTTTCCGGAAGAACGATGATGTCACCTTCCTTGAAATTATCTACAATGTCCATCTCATCCTTTCCGACACAAAGACTTGCTGTTGCTTTCCGGTTATTGACACCCCGCCCTTTAATCAGAATATGTCCAACCACATGAACCTTTATGAGGTTTGTGGTTCCGGAAACACCAAGGGGAACACCTGCTGTGATAACCGTAATCTCTCCCTGTTTTACATAGCCCTTCTTCTCTGCCTGTTCAATGGCATGCTCAAATAAATCATCGGTATTGTTCTTCTCCTCTACCATAAGTGGAAAAACCCCCCATGAAAGATTTAACTGCCTCCACACATTCTCATAGGGACTGCATCCAATAATCGGACAGGACGGTCTGTACTTGGAAATCATCCTGGCTGTCTTCCCGGACTTAGTAACAGTCACAATTGCCGTTGCATTTAAATCCATTGCCGTTGTACAGGTAGCATGGGCAATCGCATTCGTAATATCCGGGTTAACCAGACTCTCTCTGTTATTAAAACGCTTCACCAAATCGATATCTGCCTCTGTCCGCTCCGCAATCCTTACCATAGTCTTTAATGCTTCCACCGGATAAAGGCCGGCAGCAGTCTCACCGGAAAGCATAATTGCAGATGTTCCATCATAAATTGCATTTGCCACATCCGTCGCCTCTGCCCTTGTCGGTCTTGGATTTTTCATCATAGAGTCCAGCATCTGTGTTGCTGTAATAACAATCTTCTCTGCATTATAAACCTTCTTAATAATCATTTTCTGGATAGAAGGAACATCCTCAAGAGGAATCTCTACGCCCATATCTCCCCGGGCAATCATAACACCATCCGAAACACGGATAATTTCATCAATATTCTCAACACCCTGCATATTCTCTATTTTTGCAATAATGTTAATAAAATTACAATTATGCTGGCTCAAAATATCACGAATTTCCAATATGTCATCTGCTGTACGCACAAAGGATGCTGCAATAAAGTCGAATCCCTGTTCAATACCAAAAACGATATCCTCTTTATCCTTTTCACTGACATATGGCATGGAAAGCGGTACATTTGGAACATTCACCCCTTTATGATTTGATACCGGACCTCCATTTTCCACAACACAGATAATATCCGTCTCTGTTATGGTCTCTACCCGCATGGAAATCAGTCCATCATCAATCAGGATTCTTGTACCAGCCTTTACATCATGAACCAAATTTTTATAGGTAATCGAAACAGCATGTTCATCTCCCTCAATCTCTCTTGTAGTCAGAGTAAACTCTTGTCCATTTTTCAGGATAACCTTTCCCTCTTTAAAGTTCTTTACGCGAATCTCCGGACCCTTTGTATCCAGCAATGCCGCAATAGGCAGTCCCAATTCTTCACGAAAGCTCCTGACTCTTTCCAGATTTCTCTTATGCTGGGCATGATCACCATGGGAAAAATTAAACCGTGCCACATTCATACCCTCTATCATTAATTCTTTCAGCACCTGGTCGTCTTCTGTTGCCGGTCCTAATGTACAGATAATTTTTGTTTTACGCATATATGTCATATCCTTTCCTTATAGTCTGAACACTGCTATTATCCAGTTATAGTTTCATCATTTCCCATTTTACAACAATATATAACTATATGACAAGTTAAATCTAAGAGAATTTGCACTTTCCTATGATATGAAAAAAGCAGACAATGATACGGTTATATCATCATCTGCCCTTTAAACAGAAGCCTTGCTTTATATAATTATTCAAACAATTGCTGTCTTATAAAGCCAAATCAACATGCTGTACCGTTCCAGCCCCACCACTTTCCTTCAAAAACACTCCGGTTTTCTGGATAACTGCATTGGTCTGATTCGTATATGCATTATTCAAATGAAACTGTGTATCGGCACTTCCCAAATAAATTGCACCAACATCTGCTTCCTTCAGACTGAGGAGGCGGTCCGTACCGTCCTCATTCTTCACCCACACCTTCAAATTGTCAAATATGCTGTCATTTTCATCAATCCAGCCATTTCCGTCCTGGTCATATCGTGCCAAATCAGCAAATCCGTCACCAGACTTTGTTCCAAACAGCTCCGAACCATCATTTATGATGCCATCCCCATTCTTGTCATATGCAAGAAAGCCGCTTCCGGAACCTAATGAAGATATTTCTTCTTTTTTACCATCTGCATCCAAATCAAAAAAGAATTTCTGGTCAGACACATTCGCCATACTACTGTCCAGATTGATAACCAACGGGTCAGTTAATACAACCTCCTCATCCTTTGACGAGAAAAATGAACCAGCGAAGCCTCTGGACATGTTCAATTCCACACCAAATTCAATTTCTCTGCCGTCTGCAGTCTTAGCAATGCCCGTTGCAGAAAATGAAGTATTTTCCTGTTCTAGCACATATCCGCTCTTTTCCGTATGTCGAATCCATGTCGTAGCAGCTCCGGATGACATCCCACTGGCACTGCCCATCACCATTGCTCCCGTACTACTCCGTAAATCCATGGCAGACCAGCTCTGTACATTAGAATATTCCTGACCCAGTCTGTTTGCAGTGGAGGAAAAAGAACTGTCAGCATTGGACAGACTATATGTACTAATTTGCCTTACAAAGCCGTCTGCTGATAATAAATTCCCTTTCCGTATTCTTTTCAACATCTCCAGAATACGCTGCAGCGTCTTTAACATCTGCTCATCCTTGTCTGCCGTACGAATCTTTGCTGCTGCCGGCTTTGTCTCCTTCATCTGTTGAACATCCTTTAAATATTCCTGAACAGACTTGTCAGATGATTCATTTTCCTTTGCCTGCATATCCGCAAGCTTTTCCCGGGACTCATCCGAAATAGATACTTCCGCTGCATCCTCTTCTGCTGCCTGCAATGCCCGCCACTGCGATGCCCGCATCTGCGTAGTAGATACATGCGTTTCCTGATAGTGGCTGTAGCTCTGCCTGCCCGACATTGCCACTGCACTACTGTCGATTTTCATGGTACTCAACTCCCTTCTTTTCCATGAAATATTGGATTATTAGAAAAACAGAAGTGGCAGAGCCTCCATGTTCCGCCACTTCACCCTTTCATCTGTTGTATCGGTCTTTGAACAGAAAAAGTTTATAGGGTTATTATATTTTATAAAAGAATCTTTGAAAAAATCTTACATTATGATATCTTCAAATCTGCCGTTCACTACCTTCGCCAAATCCATAGGATTGAGCAGTATCTGGAGACCCAGCTTTCCACCACTAATAATAATTTCATCAAAATTACGGGCGCTCTCCTGTATGATAGTCGGATATAACTTCTTCATTCCAAGGGGTGTACACCCACCCCGGATATATCCGGTAACGGAGTTTATATCCTTTACATGTATCATTTCAACGGCCTTCTCACCTACAAGCTTTGCTGCCTTTTTAAAATCTATTTCCTTATCTACGGGTATCACGAACACATAGTAAGCTCCCGTTTTCCCAACCGTAACCAAAGTCTTGAAGGACTGGTCATAAGAGTCGCCATTCTTATCCGCCACATGTATTCCATCTATAAATGCATCACACTCATAGATCTTCGTCCGGTATGCAATTTTGTTCTTGTCCAGTATCCGCATTGCATTTGTCTTAATTTCTTTTTTTGCCATTTTCCTTCCCACCTTTCATTCTCCAATATTGCTGCTACACCTGTGTCTAAGAAAAGTGCATGATAATCTTATGTAGAATATCATAAAACCCTCTTTATGAAAAGAAAAAACATAATTTTTTCAAAATAGACATCTCCCGGCAAAAAAAGCAAAAATTTGTGTTTACTATTGATAAACATTTGTGTATTTACTGCTCTTTTTGTATTAAAATTAAACATGAAAATCATATTTCAAACACTACCCATTTTACAGAGGAGGTATTCATATGGAACAAGAAAAGCAAAAGCATATTGAAGACTTTGATAGCAATAGTGACTTTGTGGACTTAGGTCTCCACATCGCCTATTACCGCAGAAGAGCCGGTGTAACACAACAGGAGCTGGCAGACCAGCTGGGAGTCGGGCGGTCTTATTTAAGCCGCATTGAAAGCCCAAACCAGTACCAACACTTTTCTTTTGAATTGTTTTTCAGTATCTGCAGAATACTGTACATAGAACCAAAGTATTTTTTTATACCACTGCCAGGTCCCGGTTCAATGT
>ULOF01008920.1_pt1 | contig 27731 bp, 19 predicted proteins | sample 1952371 | NCBI WGS metagenome assembly ULOF01 (sample SAMEA4835597, study PRJEB28245) | human gut metagenome | biome: gut microbiome; material: fecal sample | place: Denmark | collected 2008 | reverse complement strand
TCCACTACCAATACTTTCCACTGTATCCGGAACCGATGCTTTTGTTATGTTTGTAACATCATAAAACGCACGGTATTCAATAGATGTAACGGGGATTCCGCCTATATATGCAGGGATTATCATCTCGGTTTGCGTTCCTACATAAGCACTAATGGAACAATGTCCTTCACCGCTATAAACAAAATCTGTTGGCTTGTTTTCCTCAGTCCACCAAGCATATACATTTATATCATTAGACGGCATTTGATAATTAACACATGCTTCGCTCAAATCGGCATCGGTAAACCAACCGCCAAAAGTATATCCATCTCTTTGTGGTGTTGGAAGCGTTATGATTGACTCAAATAGATGCGAGACCGAATCAACATCTTTCCCGTTGTTTGCGACGAGATTTACTGTATATCTATTTCTCGTATAATAATAGTCCACAACAAGAGTGCCATCTGCTAAAATAGTGGCCTCTTTTACTTCGGGAGAAGTAAACCCACTATAAACTTTGACAGCAGGCGTAATGTTACCGTCTGCAGTCCCATAGAGGTCATCTGTTTCTTTTAATGTGTATCCTTCACCTAAGTTTTGCAAATAGTGATTTACCTTGAACGCTATATCTGTTCTTGCAATCCAATATGCAGTCAAGGTAATATTGTCCGCGTGTTTCCATACACCGTCGTTGCAAAGAACATTGCCCAAATACCAACCGCCAAAAGTATAACCTACACGAGTTGGAATAGGCAGCGACACGATAGAGTCGAACACAACGTCTTGAGTTGTGTTATTTATAGTCGTGTCATATATGTCGGAAAATGTTATTGTATATGTGTTTGCCTGCCAATTTGCAACAAAACTCATATCACCTAGAGAGGTGTGCTTAATTGTAATCTCAGGCACCATTCCATCGATTCCAGTTCCACTCCAACCGACAAAAGAATATCCTTCTCTTGAAGGGCTACCTATTTTTATGTCGTCAGAATCATAATTGTAACCTGATGGCTTTTGTGCAAGCACTCCACCGTTCATATTGTATGAAATTGAGTATTCGTGCTTATTCCATTCTGCCTCTAACGTTAAACTCGCCGATATGTTTGTTAAATCATATATAACAGAATACTCAACAATTCTCCATTTAGAAAAGTCATACCCTGTTCTATAAGGCGTTTTTAACGTATCGCCTTTTTTATATTCAACAGTCGCGGTTGATGATTCGTCTTCTTGTGATATTTGTCCGTTTGAACAGTTATAACGTATCGTCAACGAAGGAATTTTAGAGAGCAACTCCGTGATTCCCGACATTATATACCCACTTCTGAAGTATTCTTGTGCCGCTATAACAGTCGTAAGCGCATCAACTCGAGCATTGCTATCACTGAAACCATCTAATTCTTTATACTTTTCAAGTGCTGTTTTATAATCACCGTTTTTAACGAGGTCTTCCGCTTTGTTGTAGTTGGATAGAGGAACAAATAATAAAAACGTCATAAGCAAAACTGCAACCAAAACGATGACACAAGTAGTCGTAATAATTGCACCTATTTTGCGCCTATGTTTTTGTTGGTTGTTGAGTTCTTCTTCTTTTTCGACTTCGACTTGCCTTTGATACCTATACTTATCGACACGAGCATAAAGCTTGTCGATTTGTGCAGAACTATCTTTGTATCCGTTGAGCGATTTTAGAGTTTCTATGCTTTTGAGCATAGCCGCCTCGTCTGCATCCCGCGCAAAACCAACGCTAATTGCGTGGTTATATGCGTTTTCTTTCTTTAATGATTCAGCCTTTTCCTTACATTGTGCAATAAGAGTAGCACTATCTTTGTAGTTAGGTATTTTCTCCAACAAAACAAGTGCGTCGGAATACAATGCATTTTCGATATACCCTTTTGCTTTGCTGTATATCGGATAATAGTTTATGTATTCAATATTCTCTTTGCTTATCGCTGTGAGTTGTGATTTAAGGTCGGATTTTGCATATTTATAAGCACGCTGAAAATTCGTCTTCGATTTTATTATAGAATTATATGTTCTTAAGTCGTCGATACGTCTTACTTTGCACTCAGCCAAAAGTTTAACGATGTATGCGTCGGCAAGTTCGGGATTTATGTTCAAAACTTTTTCGGCAAAGCTGTCGGCTTTTGCAAAATCACCGTCTTCACATGCGATATATGCTCTTTTCAAGAGAGCATCGACATTGCCATTTGAATTGGTTGCATTATTTTGCGGTATTACAACAATTTTCTCGTCTTTTGCAAGAATCTTTTTTATTCCACGAATCAAGTCTTGCATAAAGCCGAGTTTTGACATATCTTGTGCTTGGAGATGAGAAAATTCATCCGGCAAATCGTATGGATCCATATCCCTGTATGCAGGAATCAAAACCTTTGAATTGTCCTTCTTTGTCAAAGCCAAAAATCTTGACCATTCATTCTTAACCCACACGGAATTCAAATTCTCTTTGCTCGTGCCTATAACAACCATAATTTTTGCAGTATTTAGCGCTGCGAAAATGTATGGCTCGTATGCCGTGCCGAGTTTATCTTCCAGTGTTATGCGAGAAAAGAATACTTTGAAGCCTTCTTTTGTAAGTTGATAGTATAAATCCTGCGCAAGAACACTATCTTGTGTACGTCTTCCGTAAGAATCCGTCTCTTTGTAGCAAATGAAAATATCGAAAGGATCTTCTTTTTGAGAAATTGCCAAAATACCTTTTTGAATCTCATCGAGTTCTTTGGCTTCGTTCTCATATACTTCGCGTTGATATCCGTCCGCGTATTGTATTGCCGACTTATAATCTTCATCGGCAAAAATAGAAGTGTATTGCGCACGATTGATTGTCGGCATCATTCTATGTGTTTGTGGATCTTCTACATATTCGACACCGTATTTACAAAGCAAAATCGACCAATACGCTTCGGCATCGGTCTTATCTGCATCGAGCAATTGCTCATATATCGACATTGCCTTGTCATAATCGTTGTTGCGACGAAAATGATTTGCTCTGTCATATAGATTGATTCGCGTTTCGTTGTCAAGTTTCGGTATCGTCTGCTTCGTTCCACAAAACGAGCAGACTGCAACCGATGAACCATCTTGCATTTCTAGTGCGCCACCGCACATTTTACATTTGAATATTGCCATTTTGGAACTAACTCCCCAAAACTAATTACTTTAGTAATTTACACTTTTTATTCCTATCATTTATAAGAGTGCACAATTTGTCTGCTTGCTCGACAATTCCGTCATCAACTTCGTTTTTGACTTTATCGGCAAATATAATGTATGCTTCGGATATTTCTTTCTCTATGTAATACAATTTATCGTCAGACATCGGGTCACTGTAACGCAATCCTTCATATACTTTTTTTGTAGCATCTTTTGCAACATCTGTTTTTGCATAGGTCATAAGAGATTCACTTTCGGAAGTAAGGTCTCTCATAAGAGCCGTTTTCTTTTTGACATTTTCTCCGACTTTTTCAACGTTTGCAATTGCAGCCGAGCATTTCAAATAAGCAAGGGCATAATATGCCGTGAACAATACGCAAACTATTGCCGCAATCCATTCGGGCAGAACTGGCACACACATAAACACTGCGCCAACAATCAAACTTAATAACAATGCGCTGTATGAAATAGTCAGAAGTGACAATTTCAAAAAGATTTTATCTTTTTTATTGCTTGCAAACATTTTCACACCGATAAGAAGTTGTGCAATAAATGAAAGCATAACGAATCCGTATCCAATCCAGCAGGATGTGTGCGTATACCAGTCGAAATTTCCGACGGCGTGAGGTACGACAAACGTCAATACGTTGAATACAACAAGGCATATTGCCCAAGCAATACTGTAATAAGTTAAGTTTTTATTCATAGTTATTCTCTCTTATATTTTCTCTCCACAATTCAAACAAAACTTTGCGCCGACGGGGATTTCAGAATCACATTTCGGACATTTTGAGACAAACTTAAATCCGCATTCGGGGCAGAATTTTCCTTTCGCAACCGTTTTACCACAATTTGGACAAACTATTTGTTCAATATGTTCTTCTTGAACTTTCTCGCCGCATTGCAAACAGAATTTTGCATTTTTAGGTAGTTTTGCTCCGCATTTTGCACAAACTAGGCTCTCGTCTTTGTTTTGTTCCATAGCATTGTTCAAAGAATCGCCAACAACACCGGCAATTGTTCCTCCCACACCAGCCATTGTACCGAGTCCTATTCCGAGATTTGTGAACTGCCCGACAGCTTGATTCGATGCAACTTGTTGTGCAACGTCAAATCCACGCTCTTGTTGATATGTATATCCTTCTTGTGCGCGCTTTGTTGCTGCAGCCTGAGAGCCGATTATTACTTTTTGCGCTTCGGTTTGTGCATCTATAACACTTACGTTCTGACGAATCTTCGCTTCTGCAATATCTGCATATTGACGGAAGTGAAGCGACTTAAACTTCTCATATTGCGAATCTCCGTCCGGCTTCATTATTTCCATAACGAAGAAATGTTCAAGTATAAGTCCGTATTCTTCAAAATCGGGTTTGAGTAGGTTAAGCAACTTATCAGATATATCTTGAAGTCTTTCATCGATTTCAAAGATGCTGATTTTATCTTGTTTTATCACTTGAGCAAGATATGACTTGACTTTCGTCATTAAAAACGCTCTAAAATACGATACAAGCCTGTCATTTCCGAGATAACTCTCCGTTCCGACAAGTTTGACAAGAAGTTTTCTCGAATTATCGACGCGTAGTGTCATTTGCCCGTTTGCACCGATCGAAATAGGGAATCCATATGTCGGTTCAATAAATTGGACCTTACTGTCTGTGCCCCATTTCATAGACATTTTTTCGGTTTTATTGATAAAATAAACTTCACAATGGAATGGGGATTTATCACCCGTAAGTCTATTTAGGGCTTTTCCGATAAGGGGTATGTTTTGGGTTTCTAATGTATAGCGACCTGCGCCAAACAAATCAAGTGCCTGTCCATTCATCATAAACACGGCTTCTTGAGATTCGTGAACTATAAGTTGTGACAAACTATTGAAATCTTCACAAGGATGTTTCCAAATAACTGCGTTATTGTCGCCTTCATATTTAATAATGCTTGCTATCGGCATAAAATTAAGCCCTCCCGTTTTTATTATCTTCTATTTCGAGATTTGAAATTGCATATTCCAAACAAGTTTGAATTATTTCGTTTCTCGTGCGTCCCGAACTTTCTGCGACTTTATCAAGTTCTCCAACCAAATCATTCGGCAACCTTGTTGTGACGACCATTGAATCGCCTTTGTATCTTTTTTTTGCTATAATTAATTTCTTTTCCATAAGAAACTCCTTTTGTGATATAAGTGTAATACAATTGTATTCTGTTTGTCAATATATTTTGAAAAAGTATTAAACATTTTGTTTTTTTGCTATTACAATTCTAATTAGTTTATATTTTATAATTATTCATTCAATATGTTGTCGTGGAAAAACGGTGGTGTGTGTCCTATTTTTATTCCAAAATAGTCGATAGAAAAGAAAAAACGAACATCTTGTGACAAGGTGTTCGTTTTATTCCCTAATGGCGCCTGTTGAGGGACTCGGACCCCCGACACTTCGGTTAACAGCCGAATGCTCTACCGACTGAGCTAAACAGGCATTTGTTTTTCAATGCTTGTTTATAATAATCTTTCCGCGAGAATTTGTCAACGGTTTTTTGTATTTATGCCTTGCATACTTTATTTTTTTGCTCTCGAAGTGGATTTTTTTATTTTTAGATTTTAATACTTATTTAACACTTGTATGTTTTTATAAATTAGCTATAAAATCGGAGGTGTTTTATGAATAACGATAATATGAAAACGACCGCACCGAAAATCAACACGAGATTGCGCCACAATATTCTCGAGATGCCGAAATGCATTTTCAAGGCGAGCGGAATCGTGATATACGGCAGGAGAATCAAAAGCATCGTATTCACCACCGACCTTGCGATCATCAGAAACTGCGATGCCGACGCTGTGTTTGCGGTTTACCCGTTCACGCCGCAACAAGTGATCAGCGACGCGATAATCAAGGCGTCTTACATACCGGTATTTTGCGGAGTAGGCGGAGGCACGACTAAAGGACTGCGCACGGTTGCGATAGCGAAAGACGTAGAATCGCAAGGCGCGATGGGCGTCGTTCTGAACGCCCCGATTTCAAACCTGAATCTATCTGCTGTTGCAATGGCAGTGGATATTCCCGTGATTATAACCGTAACCAAAAAAGACACGGATATTTTATCGAGGATTGAAAGCGGCGCAACAATTCTCAACGTAGCGTGCGCGCAAGAAACTCCCGAAATCGTTGCGAACATAAGAAAAGACTTCCCCGATATTCCTATTATCGCATCGGGCGGCAAAACCGAAGAAAGCATTATGAAAACGATAGAAGCGGGCGCAAACGCGATCACCTACACTCCCCCTTCCACGCAAGATTTATTCAAAGAAATGATGCTCAAATACAGAGAAACCTGATTATTCGGGTTTCTTTATATTTTCACACAAACAATTGTTTATATTATAAAAACAACACGATAAACTATTGATTATGAAGTTTTATTCAAAAACTTGAAAGATTAAGTTTTGAAATATTGTTTATATAACGATAAATATCAAAAAAATAAAAGTCTTATTTGCCCTTATTGTGTTATAATATAAATCGATATGAAAGAAGTGTTTATCGACGCGCTTTTGGATAGTTTGAAAGTGTTTGCGGTCGTGGTGGTTTTTCAATATATCATCGCGCTGATCGAGCCGAAACTATCCGAAAAAATATCCTTCAAAGGCAAGTTCGCACCGCTTATCGGTGTGAGTATTTCTCTATTGCCTCAATGCGGATTCAGTGTGGTTGCAACCGATCTCTATCAAAAAAGGCATATCACGGTCGGCACGCTTATAGGCGTTTATCTTGCAACGAGCGACGAGGCTTTACCTATATTTTTAGGCACACCCGAAAAGGCGTTGCACGTTTTGCCGTTGATCGCTCTGAAATTTGCACTCGGACTTATTTTCGGATATTCAATAGACCTCGTTCTTTCAAAAAGTAGAAAGCAAGTCGAGCATCACGTATCTCACTGCAAGGAAAATTACAAGATAAGGATCACCGATTGCGACGGTGCTGAACTCGTTGAAAACGAGCAGAAAGAACTTGTCGAATGCAATTGCCCCGATTGCAAAGAATGTGAAAAAATCGAGGAAGAACTCAACAATTCAAAGCAAAAAGAAAAGGACGTGAAAACGGACGCAGTCACGGACAAAAAAGAAAAAATAAAGCGCTTTGTCGTGCATCCTCTTCTTCACTCTTTGGAAATATTCGCCTACGTTCTCGTTGTAAACGTCATCTTCGGCGTCATCGTCTATTACATCGGCGAAGAAAAACTCGTAGACTTTTTGTCCTCGAACAAATATCTTGCTCCGTTGATTGCGGTGCTTGTGGGTGCGATTCCCAACTGCGTATCGTCCGTTGTGATAAGCGAACTTTACATTATGGGCGGGCTCGGATTCGGAGCGACGCTCGGCGGACTTTGCATGAACGCAGGCGTTGCGTTCGTGTATCTTTTCAAGGACGTGAAGCACACAAAGAGAAATCTTGCCGTGTTCGGAGTAATGTTTGCAATCAGCATAATAATCGGCTATATTTTCTCTTTGATATTCTCGTTTTCAAGTCTTAATATCGGTTGAAAACGCAAGAATGTTGACAATATAAATAACGGTGCAGAAGTTGTTGATAACCGCTGTGAATTTATCAACAATCGAATCGGAAAAAATTTCCAATATATTGCGATTAAAAATTGCATTCGTTGCAAGAGATTGTGGTTGAGGTTTGATTTTCCACTTGTCAACAGTGCTTATTTATGTTATCATTATTAAAAATAAAAAAATAAAAAATATATAGGCGGAATATGAAACTTATTTGTCAAGGAAACGAATTGAGCGACGCTCTCTCAAAAGTAGTAAAGGCTCTTCCTATCAAGAGAAATAATCCTATTCTCGACGGTGTAAAACTCACGGCATTGGGCGATACGCTCACGATTTTTGCGACCGATCTCGAACTTGCCATTGAAAAGAAAATCAACGCGCAAGTGCTTATCGAGGGTGAAATCGTCGTTCCCGGCAAACTTTTTGCCGACTATGCAAAGAAAATCGAAGAGGAGCAAGTCGAACTTGACGGAACGGACAGTTCAAAACTCGTCATCAAATATCTTGACAGTGAACTTCAAATCAAATGTATGAGCGCGGACGAATATCCCGTTTTCAAGGAAGTCGACACTCAAAACTCGTTCATCATTCTCAAAAAAGAACTCAAAGAGATCATCTCCAAGGTCATTTTCAACGTTGCGGTTGACGAAGCAAGACCTTCCCTTCGCGGCGTATGCCTCAACGTTAAAGACGAAGAAGTCGAAGCGGTCGCTTCAGACGGCTACAGACTTGCGCTTGCAAAAGCACAAATCAAAAACAACGGCGTAATCGACAAAATCATCGTTCCAGCAAAGAGTATGAACGAACTCTCTCGCCTTATCGACGACGGCGAAGAAACCATCACCGTTTACGTTGAGAAAAACTATATCATGGTCGATCTCTTCCACACCAAGATCGTCACAAGACTCATCGGCGAGGATTATATCAACTACGAAAAGATTATCCCGAGCGTTTTCACAACCGAAGTCACCATCGACAAAAAACTCTTTGAAAACGCAATCGACCGTGTATCTCTCATCAATCGCACCGAGAAAAAATCCTACGTCAAAATGGAGATCAAAGAGGACACCATCTCCCTCAACGCCCACAGTGACGACGGTGAAATCAACGAAAAAGTCACCATCGGACTCAAAGGCAAAGATCTCACCATCGGATTCAACTCAAAATATATCATCGATTGTATGCACGCCATCGACGAGCCTTTCATCACCCTCAACTTCACCACTTCCACAGCGCCCGGAATTATCAAGGGTGAGGGAGATAGATGGTTGTATCTTATTCTTCCCCTTCGCGTCATCGGTTGAGATTGCGCTATTTTGCGAATAGTATTGTCAAAAGCCCTCGTTTGCCAACTCATGTACGCTTTGTACATTAGAGTTGTCACACGAGGGCTTTTTCCGCGCTCTTCATCAAAATATTACAATCTCAATAAATAGATTTTATCTTAATACGCCTAACTTTTTCAGAGTCATTTTTACAAATAGTCACGTACGCCATAGTACGCTCTTGTCTATAAGACAGACTCTTTCTTGTTCTTCATCAAAATATCGCTTTCTTTATTCTTTGCGATCTTTGCGAATCTTTTGTTGAATACATTCTCGGAAGATAGAAAATATATTATCGATTATTCTTTTTCAACTCTGCCAAAGATGCGGCGATTCTCGATGCGAGGCGAGCGTTGTTGTAGACGAGTTGAATATTTGCTTCGAGGCTCTTCCCTGCCGTAAGTTTTTGGATTTTATCGAGAAGATACGGAGTGGTTTGTTTGCCGTGAATTCCGAGTTTTTCACATTCTTTGAGTGCTTCGTCGATATTTTTGTTGATATAATTCGAGTCCATTGCGTATTGGTCGGGAATTGGATTGGTCACGAGCATACCTCCGTTGAGTCCCACTTGATTTTTTGCGTAGTATGCGGCTGCGATTTCTTCGGGCGTATCGATGCGATAGTCCACTTTGAATCCGCTTTTTTGCGTATAGAACGCAGGCATATCTTCCGTTTGGTATCCCACGACGGGCACGCCTCTCGTTTCGAGACATTCGAGCGTAAGGCCGATATCGAGGATTGATTTTGCGCCTGCGCAGACGACCATAACGCTCGTTTGTTGAAGTTCGTCAAGGTCTGCGGAGATATCCATAGTGGTTTCAGCTTTTCTATGCACGCCGCCGATACCGCCCGTTGCGAACACGTCTATGCCTGCAAGGTGCGCGATATACATAGTTGCTGCAACGGTAGTTGCGCCGTCCTGTCCTTTTGCGATGACGAATGGGATATCTCTTCTCGACACTTTTGGCACGTTGAGTCCGCCTTTGCCGAGGCGCACGATTTCTTCTTCAGAGCATCCGACTGTGAGTTTTCCGCCGATGATTGCGATAGTTGCTGGAACGGCGCCGTTTTCACGCACGATTTTTTCCACGCTCAAAGCGGTTTCGACGTTCTTTGGGTACGGCATACCGTGAGAGATAATCGTCGATTCGAGCGCAACGACGGGCTTGTTGTTTTCAAGCGCGTTTCTGACTTCTTCCGATACGTTCAGATAATTTGAAAGTTGCATTTTTTGCTCCTATATAAAATTTTATTTTATGATTTTATATCCGCCATAAAGATGTCTTCGTGACGGAAAATATGATTTTATGCGTTTTTATTCACGATGTCAACCGCTTTTTGCACGGTGAGGTCTTTGCACACGGTATCCATTGACGCAACGGTTATAGACGAGCAAGCGGCGGCAAATTGCGCGCTTTTTTTGACGCCCATACCTTTTATATACCCGTACACCACGCCTGCCATAAAACTATCCCCTGCCCCCGTCGTGTTTACGACGTCGGTTTTGAAGAAAGGCACTCTATTAAACACGCCGTTTTGATAGCAATACGACCCTGACTCTCCGCAACTTATAAATACGGTTTTTATATTGCGCTCTGTGATTTTTTTGCAAGCGTTCAAAGCGGATTGCTCGTTAGAAACCTTAATTCCCGACAGAATTTCCGCTTCGTATTCGTTCGGCTTTATACAGTACACGTTTTTGATTTTATCGTTTGCGATTTTCGTCTTTTTTGCGGACACGGTATCGAGGAATATAGGCACTTTCACGTTTTCTATCAAAAAGTCGAGACATTTTGGAATATTCGTGTCCGTAACGACGCACTCTGCGCCGTTGATGACGTCGAGTTTCGAACTCAAAAATTCGGGAGTGAGCCTGTCGAGAATATTCATTGACGACACGCCCACGAACATATCGTTGTCAACGTCGTTGATAGAAACGTAGCACGACGACTGCTCGTCAACGACGAGGCTTTGCGAAATATCGATGCCTACGGATTTTGCGTTCTGCTCGATCATATGCGCATTTGAGTCGTTGCCCAAAACCGTGATAAGCACCACGTTCGCGCCGAGCCTTGCGAGATTTTCGGCAATATTTCGAGAAACGCCTCCGCACGACAAAGTCGCAATGCCGGGATTGCTGTCTTTGGTCTTGATTTTTGTGAATGAAGTGCAAGTTATATCGACGTTCGAGCCGCCTATAACGCAAACGTATGGTTTTTTCATACTTATATTTTATTGCCGGAGCAAAGCAAAGTCAATCCGCAAAATTCAAAATCGCGTATAATTAAACGCTTTTAATCCAAACCTCCCTCGCCCGCAAAAAATAAGATTGTATGCAACGGCAGTCTATGGTATACTTCTTTTATTAAACAACAATGGAAATCGCAAGCAAAATTTATATGGTAATCAAAGGTATCAATTTATATGGCAAGCAAAAGGCATCAATTATTATACGATCATTACGTGAGTGTTTTGTGTGACGAGCCTGATTTCAGCCTGAAACTCAAAAAGGAAGTTTTGCCCGATGATATGAAACCGATAACGACTTTCGTATTCAAGCCCACCGCCGAACTTCCGTTTTGGAAACTTTGCACCATAGGCGCAAGCGATTACGAAATGCCCGAGCGAGAAATCGGCTGGGGCAGAAAGGCGAACCGTCGCAACGAGTATATGATGTTTATATCCCCCGACGTCGATATCCGCAATCCTTCGGACGACGAGACCGCTCCGACGGATTGGCTGTTTTTGAACTCACTTTTATGGTCAACGGCGGAATATGCGTTCAACGAAAAAGATAACATAACCGTTTCGGACACGCTTGATATGGGAATCGACGGAAAATATCGCGGCGTCGTGCTACTACTGCCAGAAGTGTTCAAAACCCCGCGTATCGTGAAGTGCTATATAAGCAAAAATCAGTATATTTCGATATTTCAGGTTATGCCCGTGACGAAAGAGCAACTTTCAAAGAAACTCAAAAAAGGCACGAACGGCATTTACTGGCTTATGGAAGAATTTTACACCCACGACGACGATTACAGAATCGTAAAATCCAAACCGCTCGCCACCCTGTGAAACTATGGAAAATATGAACGCAAAAATACAAAAATATCAAAAACTCGCAAAAAAGAAACCTAAATATTACGTTTCTATCGGCGACTTGTATATGGACGAAGCCGACTTCAATAACGCGGCGAAATTCTATCAAAAAGCCGTCGACAACGGCGTTTTGGCATATACTGTTCTTGGCGACACTTGGGGCTACCGCTCTCAATACAAAAAAGCGTTCGACGTTTATACGGAGGGTGCAAACAAAGGCGAAGCGGAGTGTTTTGCCCGTCTCGGATTTTGCTATGAAACTGGTTATGTAAAAATCGATATTCAAAAAGCAATCGAGTGTTACGCCAAAGCCTCCGATTTGGGTGTGGCGGCAGCGGCAAGATCTCTCGGCAAATTGTATTATTTCAATACGCCGATTGAAGATTCCGAGATCGAAAACGTCAAAAACGCGCTGAAATACTACGAGCGTGCTTTTTATCTCGGCGACGTTCAAATCGCAAAAAAGATAGGCTTTATCTACTTAAACAATGAAGAACTGAAAGACGTTCCCAAAGCCATAGAGTGGTACGAAAAGGGATTGAGCCTCGGCGAATACTCGCTTAATTTCGATTTGGCTTACGTCTATCTCAATGACAGGTTTGTTCCGCACGACTATGAAAAAGGGTTGGCGTATTTAGCGGACGGCGTGAATCACAACGACCCCGAAAGCCTTTATATGCAAGCCCGCATATACGAAGAAGGTTGGTACGGAATAGAACCCGATGAGAGGAAGTATATTCATTATCTTAAAAAAGCGGCGAATCTTTGTCAGGATGACGCATTGCTTGATTTGGGGTATTACTATTACAAAAAAGGCAAGTATGACGACACGCTCGATTGTTTTGCGCAGTGCGATTTGGATTATGTCGGCGTTTATTGGTGTATGGCGACGATTTGCGAAACAAAAAAAGCCGATTACAAAAATGCGCTGTTCTATTATCAGATGGCAATGGAAATGGACTTTCCGGACGCAATCGAAAGAATGGCAGAAGCGTATCTCGGCGACGAATTGGGACTCGAAAAGGACGAGAAAACCGCTTTGAAACTTTTCAAACGCGCCGCCAAACTCGGCAATGCCGCCGCGCAGTATAATCTCGGCATGGCGTATGCTTGCGGATATTACGGTGTGACCGCAGACAAAGACAAAGCGGTATATTGGCTCAAAAAGAGCGCGAAAGGCGAAAATCCTATGGCGTGCGTGCAAATGGGACTTTACAACCTCTACACCGTTCAAACCGAATCCGCATACAAAAAGGCATTCGAGTATTTCAAGTCTGCGTATTATCTCGGCGAGGAAGAAGCGGTGATAAATCTCGGACTTTGTTATCTGCAAGGCAAAGGCGTGGAAAGAAACCCGAAAGAAGCGGTAAAGTGCTTCCGTGAAGCAGTCAAGAGTACGAATTCGGGCATTGCGTACTACAATCTCGGATTGTGCTACGAAAACGGCGGCGGCGTAAGAAAGGACTACAAAAAGGCAATCGAAGCGTACGGCAAAGCGGTTGAAAACGGCGAGAGCGCAGGGCTTGTCGCAATAAAAAATCTTTATCTCAAAATGAACGGAAACGAAAAGGAAGAATAAAACGATAGGATATTTATAACGAAAAAAGCGTGCTTTTCGCACGCTTTTTACATTGTTTTTTATTGTTTTTATCTGTTGAGAATCATATTTCTTATATCCGCGACGGTGACTTTTATGCGAGGATTTGATTTTATCTCCTCACTGATTTTGTCACGTGCGTGAATGACGGTTGTGTGATCTCTTCCGCCGAACATTTCCCCTATCTGCACGAGCGGCATGGGCAAAAGTTCCGTGATGAGATAGATTGCGATCATTCTCGGCTCGACGATATTTTTGGTTTTCTTTTTTGAAATTATATCTGCCGAAGAGATCTTGAAGTATTTGCACACTGCGTCGATGATTCCGCTTGCGTCGATCGTGTCGTTTTTCTCTTCGAGGAAACCGCCTATAGCCTCTTGAGCCACGTCAACGGTGCATACGGGGCTGTTTGTGAGCGAACTGAAGAAGATAACCCTATTGAGCAAGCCTTCCATTTCTCTTATGTTGGATGGCGAAATTTCGGCAATAAACTCGGCAACGTCGTCTTTGAGCACGAATTTTGATTGAGCGGCTTTGTTTTTGAGTATAGCCACTCTCGTTTCGGTGTCGGGCACTTGAATATCCACGGTAAGACCGCAGCCGAAGCGAGTGCGCAGTCTGTCCGAGAGCGTAGTCAAATCCTTTGGCGCGCGGTCGGAGGTGAGGATAATCTGCTTGTTTTCTTGATAAAGGTCGTTGAAAATGTGGAAGAACGCTTCCTGCGTGGCTTCCTTGCCTATCAAAAACTGCACGTCGTCCACCATAAGAACGTCACAAGAGCGATATTTTTCTCTGAACTTGTTGTTTTCCTCGTTTGACTTGTTGCGTATGACGTTGATAAGTTCGCTCACGAGTGCTTCCGCGCTGACGTAAAGCACGTTTGTGCTCTTTTTATACTTGTAAAGATAGTTGCCTATTGCGTGCAAAAGGTGGGTTTTTCCAAGACCTACGCCCGAGTAAATGAATAAGGGGTTGAAACTCGTTCCCGGGTGTTCGGCAATCGTCTTACAAGCGGCAAGCGCGTATGAATTCGATTTGCCCTCGACGAAGTTTTCAAAGGTATATTTTTCTTGGAACGGGCATTTTTTCTTGCCTTTCTCTTCGGGAGTGAAGTTTGTGACGAAGCCCTGATCTTCGATAAAAACCGTCTGCTTGCTCAAATATTCCGCCTTTTTGTCGGGCGTGATGATAATGACGTCCTTGATTTGCGGATTGAGCGATGACACAACGTCCTTAATTGTGTCGCGGTATCTCGAATCTATGGTCTTTTTTGCGTTTGCGGAAATTGTGGCAAGCACGATTGCGTTGTCAACGAAACATACGGGTTCGAGTTTATCGATCCAAACCTCGTAACTTATCGCCTGAATGGAAATCGACAAGTCGTTTTTTGCGTCATCCCAAAATTCTTCTATATTAATCATAGATACGATTATAACAAAATCGACAAATTTTTCAAGCGAAATCCAAAAAAGAAAACTTAAACACAAGATGTTGAAAAAAAACCGCGCTCGGGTTATACTTGTAGTGTATGAAAATTCTTTCGCTGGAACTTAAAAACTTCAGAAATTATCCGTACGCCCTCGTCGAGTTCGATGAAGGGCTCAACGTTTTGTACGGGAAAAACGCCAGCGGAAAAACGAATATGCTCGAAAGCGTGTTTCTTTGCTCGGTTTTCCACTCCCCTCGCACCACCAAGGATAAGGAAATGATTTTGCTCGGGCAAAGCAAAGCGCAAATCAAGCTCAATATCGAAAAGAAATTCCGCAAACACTCCATTTGTTTGCAGATAGACGAGCAAGGCAAAAAGAAAGTTGCCGTGGACGGAATCCCCGTCAATCGCGCAGGCGAACTTTTGGGCGTGTTCGGAGTGGTGTTTTTCTCCCCCGACGAGATGAAACTCGTCAAGGAATCCCCCAACGAAAGAAGAAGATTCCTCGACGTAGGTCTTTCGCAACAGCAAAAAGCGTATTTCCTTGCGCTTCAACGCTACAACAAAACTCTCAAACAAAAGAACAATCTTCTCAAAGAATACAAGTTCAACCCCAATATCGACGATATGCTCGACGTGTGGGATCTCGGGCTTGCAAAGGAAGGCGCGGTTATCATACGAAAGCGTATGGAATACATAGCCACGCTCAACGACGCCGCTGGCAAATTCCATAGCGCGCTCAGCAGCGAAAAAGAGGTGCTCACCCTCTCCTACGAGTGCGGAGCGAAAACCGAGAAATCGGATTTGCAAAACGAGTTGTACGAAGCAATCGTTGCCGCAAGGCAAAAGGACAAGGAACTCGGATTTTCCACCGTCGGACCTCACCGCGACGACATAAAGATTGAGATAAACGGCAAGGACAGTCGCAAATTCGCATCTCAAGGACAACAACGCACCATTGCGCTTGCGATGAAACTCGGCGAAGTGGTCATCTACAAAAACGAGATAGGCGAGCCGCCCGTCTTGCTCCTCGACGACGTCCTTTCCGAACTTGACAACACCCGTCAAACTCTTTTACTCGAGATGACCAAAGGTTTCCAAACCATCCTCACTTGCACCGAGTACACTTTGCCCAACCCCGCCAAGCAAATCCGCATAAGCGATGGGAAAGTAATTAATAATTAAAGTAATTAATAATTAATAATGAATAATGGATAATTAATAATTGTAGAAGGCGAAGCCTTAATCCGAAATGCCCGTTCAAAGGTTACACGCACACTGAATGTGCATTTTCGAAGACGAGATAAAACCGCCGTCCGCGAACTTGCAGAGCGGACAAATAATACACACATAATCAATACGTTTTGGCATAAAACAAGTTTTATCATATTAAAACACGCACTTTAAGTGCGTGTTTTGTTGTTTTTGGGTGTGGGTGAAACCCACCCACGATTATTCATTATTAATTAAAACTCACAGTTTATCGTTATACTTCAAGATTTGAATCAACGCATAGATTCTGTCAAGGTCGTCCTTGTTGAAGTAGTCAATGGTGATTCTTCCCTTTTGGTCGTTGCCCACGAGTTTGACCTTGGTTGCGAAAATGCGTTTCATATCGCCCACGAATTCTTTGAGTTCGAGCGGCAACGCTTTGGTATCTCTCGGTCCTGACGGAATTGCTTTTCTCGTGAAGTACAAGCGGACGCGGTTTTCGAGGTCGCGCACGGAGAGTTTGTTGTCGCAAGCCTGATTTGCAAGCGTGACGAGATAGTCCTTGTCGTCGATTGAGATGAGGGTTCTTGCGTGACCGGGTGAGAGTTTGCCTTCTCTTACGAGAGCGGTGACTTCTTCGGGGAGTTGCAAAAGGCGAAGAGTGTTGGTGACGTACGGACGGGATTTGCCGATGCGGTTTGCCACTTCCTCTTGCGTAAGACCGTGGTTGTCCATAAGTTCGCGCATACCTTCCGCCGCCTCGATAGCGTTGAGGTCTTCGCGGTGCAAGTTCTCGATAAGCGAGATTTCTTGGATTTGTTGCGGAGTAAACTCGCGGATAATCGCAGGCACTTTTTTGAGTCCTGCAAGCAAACTTGCTCTGAAACGACGCTCACCTGCGATGATGAGGTATCTTCCGCCGTCCGTTTTCACGAGCAGAAGAGGTTGCAAAACGCCGTACGTCGCAATGGACGATGACATTTCTCTCAAACTGTCCTCGTCAAAGGTCTTTCTTGGCTGATTTGGATTGCGGTCGATGAGCGTAATGTCGATTTCCTGAGTCTGAATATCGTCGGCAATATCGACTTTGACGTTTTCTTCATTGTCGCTGAAAAGTGCATTGAAGCCTTTAGTTCCGAGGCCGCCTTTTGTGTTTGCCATAATTCACTCCTTAAATTTTGATATATATTCTTTTGCAAGTTTTTCGTATGCTTTTGCGCCCGAGCAGGATTTGTCGAATTCCATTATCGTCATTCCGAATCCGGGTGCTTCTGCAAGCCGCACGTTGCGAGGTATAGTCGTTTCAAAAACCTTGTCCTTGAACGCGCCTCTCACCTTGCTTTCGACTTCGCGCGATAGTTTTGTTTGAGCGCACATAGTCAGCAGAATCCCATCGAGCCGCAGATTCGGATTCAGGTTCGTTTTGACAAGCCTCACCGTGTTCAGCAACTGATTCAGCCCCTCGAGTGCAAAATATTCGCATTGAAGAGGCACGACGACGCCGCTTGAAGCGCACAGAGCGTTGATAAGCGTCAGATTGATGCTCGGAGCGCAATCGATAAACGTGAAGTCGTATTCGTCTTTCAGCGGCTTTAGCGCGCTCAAAAGTATGTATTCCCTGTTTTCTTCGTTCGCAAGTTCGAGTTCCGCCCCCGCAAGTTCTCTCGACGATGGGATAAAATCGACGTATTTGCCGTGCCGCACGCACTTTGACGCGTCTTTTTTGCAAAGCGCGTCGTATATCGAATTTTCGATTTTTTTGTCGAACACTCCGAGGGCGCTCGTTGCGTTGGCTTGAGGATCGAAGTCAACGAGCAAAGTTTTGTATCCGAGCGAGGCAACGAAGCAAGCGAGATTCACGCACGAAGTCGTCTTGCCCACGCCTCCCTTCTGGTTAGAAAAGGATACGACTTGCGCCATAAAAACAATATATCATACCGTGACGAAATTTTCAACGATGTTTCACAAAAAGTTTCACATAAATTATTTTTTGACAAAATCTTCCTTATGTCTTTGCGAGGCATATTGTGCCCTGGCAATCTTCAGGAAGAGAATTGGAATATTCCACAACTGCACAGAATGCAACGTCCCCTTTCCTCACGAGTTCTGTTCTTTCTCTACAAGAGGCGAGCGTTTAGTACCCTAAATAGATGCCCCCCTCTTTCCGGACCGCACCGATATATCCACTTCGGCGTTTACGCAGCGCAATCCGCCGCTTTGGCTACAACTCGTCCACCGGACGGGTTGTTTTACGCGTCGCGCCCATATCGCCGTTCCCCCTCTACACTTTGTTTGAGGGAACCCACGGCGTCCGCTCCGCGTGGGACAACCCCACCCTCAATTATTCATTATCAATTATTAATTCTCAAAGCGGTTTTTTCTTTATCACTCCGTACTGCCTCGGGTACTGTTTCGGAGTCGGAGCGGTTTTTTCAAAAACCAAAAGCGCGCGCTTTTCGCCGTTGGCAAGAGTCAGACTCTTCGTATCGGTATGCTTTGCGCACAGCACTTTTTGAGCGTTTTGAGCGTTTTCGAGTTCGCTCTCGTCCGTTTTGTAGGCAACGAATCTGCCCCCGACCTTCAAAAACGGCATTGCGAGTTCTAGGAGTATAGGCAGAGATGACACCGCTCTTGCCGTGACGACGTCGAACGTGCCGAACAGATCCTTTTTATCTTCTGCCCTTGCGCTTATCGTGCGGAGATTTTCAACCCCGAGAATTTTTGCGCACGATGCAAGGAAGGTCATTTTTTTTGCAGTCGAGTCGAGTGCAGTGACGGACACGTCCTCTCTTGCGATAGCAAGAGGCATACTCGGAAACCCTGCGCCCGCGCCTATATCCAGCAGTTTTGCACCGATGCCGATAAGCGAAACGCCCGCGAGCGAATCCTGAATATGTTTGACGACGAAGCCCTTTTCCTCGGTGATAGCGGTGAGATTGAAAGACTTGTTGCTCTCAACCACCATACCGAAATAGCCCTCGAGTTTTTGAATTTGCGAGGTAGAGAGATCGACGCCGATTTGTTTTGCACATTCTACGAGGTATGCCGTGTCCATAAAAACTCCTTTTTATCAGCATATCATTTTTCCGAATGATTTTCAACGAAATGACGGGATTTTCAAAAGAGCGGAAAACAACGATACACCCGCCGTTTTCAAAATCGTGCAAAACCGACGTTATGCCGTCGATCCAAAAACGAAGCGGAATTAAGAAAATGAAACCTGAAAAGAATGATAAAATCTCAATACTTTTTTGAAATATTGAACTTATTTTCAAAACGTGCTAAAATATAGTAAATAAAATTTTCGGAGCGCAGTATGAGAATTGCAATCATAACGGCAATGGCGGAAGAGACTCTTCCCATCTTCAAAAAACTCGGCAACGTCGTGGCGCAAAACACCATATCGGGCGTTGCGATAAGTCAGATCGAGTACGACGGCGACACGATATATCTTGCGACGTCGGGCGTAGGCGAAATCAAAGCGGCGCTTGCGGTGCAACTGCTCGTCGACCTGTTTGACGTAGAAGCGGTGCTCAACTTCGGATTCGTCGGAGCGGTGAACAAAAATCTCGACCTTTGCGAACTCGTCGTACCAAGGCGCGTCGTACACTATCAGTTTGACGTCACGGGCGTAGACACGGACAGGAGTGTCGGCCAGTACAGCGGCATGCGCGACAGCTATTTTTATCTTGACGAAACGCTCATCTGCAATGCGCTTGCCAATATCGGCAAACAAATGAAACTCGTCACGGTTGCAAGCGGCGACGTATTCGTCACAAACGACGACGAAAAGCGTCGTCTTGCCAAGGACTTCGGCGCGGATATTTGCGAAATGGAACTTGCAGGCATCGCGATTGCGTGCGAGAGGAACAATCTGCCGCTTTTCTCGGTGAAAGTCGTGAGCGACAAAGCGGGCGATGGTGCAAACGTAAGTTTCCTCTCCATCGTCGAAAAAGGCGTTGCCGGCTACGAAAAGATATTGCCCGAGATACTCAAAGCGGTCAAAGACGGCGCAACCTCTCTTCCGCCCGTCAATCAACGCTGAAACAAGAAAAACCCGATAACAAATGAAAATCCCGGCATTATAAAATAGTTTACTTTGTAAACTATTTTATAATGCCTTTGCTTTTGATAAGTTTTGACAACGTGTCGTTTACTTGCCTTTGGCTTAGTATGCTCGGTACACCGGCGCGCATCGTTTTTCCCGTAATCTCTTCAGGCGCATATTACTTTATAGACCTCAATCTCATATATAGCGGAACAGCCTAGAGAGTGTCGCCTCTAAAATAGATAGAATCATCGATTTCACAATTATCGCGAGAGATATTTCCCTTTTCGACAATGCACTTGAAAACAATATAACGTTGCGGCGCTGATAAATAAATATATACGGCATCTCCCTCGCATACGTTTTTCAATCTTTGACGCCATTCTATAACGCCAAAAGGTTTCAATTCTCCAAATACGTCATAATACTTCAGGTTTGCAGGTATAATCCATTCCATAATAAATAGTGCCACTTCTTTAGTGGCAACTCAACGACAGAATAAAATAATTACATGGCAACTGACGATGCTTTTATCGCAATTGTTTCACGTGTAACCTATAGAAAATCAAAAATACAATTTCTATAAAATCAAAGGATATCTAATAATAAAAGTGCCGCAAATCGAGATAAACGGCACGATAATAAAACGTCGTTATTTCTCAAACCAAACGAAATTGCGTGTGGAGTGGTACGTCAGAGTGTTGGTGTCATACACTCCTTCCGATTCTGCCAATATCGGAACACTGCCGTTCGGAACGAAATTTATGCAATAGTATCCGATTTCAATCGGATTCGAGTAATCATAACTTTCGTATACGATTTGTCAGTTGTTTACCATATATTCTTCCACGACGTTTTTGCCGTCGTATCTTGTTACAACCACATAGTAACCGACGGCTTTTTCCATGTTTGAAAAATATGGGAAAAGGTATCGACGATTATCAACGTAATGTGCCACATAAACAACGTCTATATCGTTATGCCCACCGACAAAACATTCGATCTTCCGCACCTTATCGTTTTCTTTGTAAAATTTATTATAGTATTTGCATGTCGGGCTTATATGCGATGACTCTTCAAGGTTATTACTTTTCATTTCCGAAAGTGAACGCACGCCCTCCATAATCCCCATATTATTCTGTTTTATTGTGCGAATATACGTTATGCTTGCATTTGAAACGTCAAGAGAATCGCATGCAAACTCGGCAAACGGTTCGTTTGCATCCGCCATTAATTTTACAAGATATTTATCGGATGGTCTGCTCATTGTTTCAATGCTCCTTGCGGTTGTGGTGGGCTCGTAACGCAAGTATACCATTAGCGGTAGCAGAAATCAATATTGAAAAGTAAGCAAGATCGTGGGTTCTTACCGAAACACTATGATTGTTTCACGTGTAACGTTTAGAAAAATCAGCCTACAACACCACTAAATAGTAGTGGAGTAGCGCTTTTCGTTTTTATCGCAAATTGCGCAATTTGTCTTATTAAGTGGTATTGCATAAATCGTATGTGCCGAAAGCAGACGGGTGCTCCGTAGTTCCCACAACCACACCGTGTATTGTGGGAGGCATCGGCATTAGAGGCGATAAAACGCAATCAATTTATGAAAAACCCCTCCATACGAATACGGTCGCCTTATATAGTTTTGACATATTCAAAATCGGTATCGATTGCCCGAAAAAAATAATAAAAAATATATGTTCCACGTGGAACAATCAGATTTCCGACGTCGGTTTCACGTGAAACGAGAGCCGTCAAAAACCCACTGTTTAGTAGGGTTTTGGCGACTTTTTACGCTCAAAATCGGAATTTTCGTCCTTTCTCCTTGTAAAATTTCACAGTAAAAATTTCGGTCTTTCACCCGAATTTTCTCGCATGTTTTGTTTCGCAATTTTTCTATGAAAATTTATCCGTTTCACAATATTTCTATACTTTGGTTCGCAGTACGTTTTTCTGTAGTTTTGATATGAAGTGGTAGTCTGTTTTTTTTGCTCGTTTAAGACTGTTTTTCAGCGTTTTATATATGCATTTACACACATATTCATCGTTTCGTTTTTGGAGTCTATAGATAAATCAAGATAATAACGCTTTGCGATACGGCGTTTGAGATGGCTTTTCTTGTGTTTATATGTTTTTTGACGACAAGCAGACGTGCATATGAGCATTTGTTATATCGTATTCCTGTATAAGTGTGGCAATCGTGTGTTTTCGTGTTATATTACGGGCAAATATGCCACTGTTTAGTGGCGTTTCACGTCAAACAAAATTTCCACATATAAACATATCCACACTCGATTTCGATGCTTGAAAAAACGATTGACAGAAATATTCATTGTAAAAAGGTTTACAAGTTAATAATTGTGGCAAAATTAAATCGCTCCGTCTTAGTGTGATTGCACTTTGGCGGAGCGTTTGTTTTACGCGATGATTTGAAGGTATGTGGCAACGAGGAATAGTATCGGTCCGACGAGTACGAACACGTGGAACAGACAATGCACGTAGCGTTTGTGCACTCCGAACACCGCCGCACCGAGCAGACAAGACGCAAGTCCCGCAAGATAAACCATGCTCGTTTCAAACGATATGCCCTTTTCGGAGAAGTACGCCGTGAAGAATGCCGCAAACATAAGACCGCCGATCAGGAACGTCGACGCGACCGACACTTTTCTGAAAACGCTGAACTTGTATATGCAAAGGGCAAATATAACGATTGCGATTGCAAAAGAGAGTCCGAATGCAACGTAGCCGTAAACGTTGTTATACAAAAGGCACGTTGCGGTTGCGCAAGCGATGACGTTTAGGTTGACCGACGGAAAATCGAGCGTTCTCCACAACAGTTTTTTGCGCATATCCGTCACGCCGTGATATATTGCCGACACCGTGAATTCGAATGCAATCATAGCGCAGGACAACACCGCGGTTGCGTATGACGCCGCCGAGTTTGCCTTCAGCAGCATAAAAATCATAAAAACGAGAGCCGCCGCCGCGCCGAGTCCGTGCGAGATCGAGTTGAACAACTCTTCTTTCGGCGTGTAGTAAACCAGCCCGTTGTCCTTGTACAATTGCTTGAGTTCATCGGTATTCGATGGAGTTTTCAGTGCTTCTTTAATGCTCATAACCACATAGTAAATCAAAAACGCTCTTCACGCAAGCAATTACGCCGTGACAACCGCAATAAAACTTTCACCAAAACCCTTGATATTTTATTTATAAGTTGTTATAATAATTTTACTTATTATTATTGAAATAATAATATATTACTTATTAAAATATATTTTATGTAGGAGGAAAAATGGCAGAAGAAGTCAAACACAGTTATGACGCCGGCGACATTCAGGTTCTAGAAGGGCTTGATCCGGTCAGAAAACGTCCCGGCATGTATATCGGTTCGACGGACGTGAGAGGCTTGCATCATCTCGTGACCGAAGTCGTGGACAACTCCATCGACGAAGCGCTTGCAGGCTATTGCACTCATATCGTCGTGGAAATTCTTAAAGACGGCGCGATTCGCGTCACGGACAACGGCAGAGGCATACCTACGGGCATTATCGAAAAGGAAGGCAAATCGGCAGTCGAAGTCGTTTTGACCAAACTTCACGCAGGCGGAAAATTCGGAAGCGGCGGTTACAAGATTTCGGGCGGTTTGCACGGAGTAGGCGTATCTTGCGTCAACGCGTTGAGCGAGTGGTTGGTTGCCGAAGTCAGACAAAACGGCAAACTTTATCGCATTCGTTTCAATCGCGGCATAGCGGAAAGACCTTTGGCAATCGTAGGCGACGCCACGGACACGGGTACGACGATCACCTTCTATCCCGACGACGAGATCTTTGAAACGCTCGAGTTCAACTACGACACGATGAAAACTCGTTTGCGTGAACTTGCGTATCTCAACAAGGGTCTCACCATCGAACTTGCAGACGAGCGTATCGAGCCCGAACGCAGAGAGGTGTTCCGTTACGACGGCGGCATCGTTTCTTTCGTCGAGGAGATGAACAAGACCAAGGAAACCATTTTCCCCGAGGTCATTTATTTCGACGAAAAGTACGTTGACAGCGAAATCGAAGTCGCAATGCAATACAACGACAGTTATTCTGACACGATTTTGGCGTTTGCAAACAACATAAACACCGAAGAAGGCGGCACGCATCTTGACGGCTTCAAAGCCTCTTTGACGAAGATAATCAACGATTACGGCTCGAAGGCAGGCATCCTCAAAGGAAGCGAGAAATTGAGCGGTGAGGACGTCAGAGAGGGGTTGACGGCGGTTATTTCCGTCAAACTTGCAGAGCCGCAGTTTGAAGGACAAACCAAAACCAAACTCGGCAACAGCAGTATGCGTCAGGCGGTCGCAAAGGGCGTAACGGAAGGCTTTGGCTCTTACCTTGAGGAACATCCCAGAGAAGCCAAGGAACTCGTCCTTAAGACCATCACGGCGCAAAGAGCGAGAGAAGCGGCGCGTATGGCGCGCGAGAGTGCAAGAAGAAAGAGTGCGCTTGAAAGCACCACTCTTCCCGGCAAACTTGCCGACTGCACCGACAAAGACCCCAAAAACTGCGAAATCTATCTCGTCGAGGGCGATTCGGCAGGCGGCAGCGCAAAGCAAGGACGTGACAGACGTTTCCAAGCCATTCTTCCCTTGAGAGGCAAGATTCTCAACGTCGAGAAAGCGGCGCTTCACAGAGTGCTCGAAAACGAGGAAATCAAGGCGATGATCACCGCGTTCGGATGCGGCATCAATGCCGAGTACGACGAGTCCAAACTCCGCTACAACCGCATCATCTGCATGACCGATGCCGATGTGGACGGCAGCCACATTCGTATTTTGATGCTTACGTTCCTCTTCCGCTTTATGCGTCCTCTTATCGAGAACGGACACGTATTCATAGCGCTTCCTCCGCTCTACAAGATCACAAAGGGCAAGCAAGAGCAATACTTCTACGACGACGAAAGCCTCGAGGCGTATTACGATGAGTTTGGCAGAAAGAGCGGTGAATTGCAACGCTACAAAGGTCTTGGCGAGATGAACCCCGAGCAACTTTGGGAAACCACCATGGACCCGCAAAAGCGCACGCTTTTGAAAGTCACGATGGAAGACGCGATCGAAGCCGACAAACTCTTCTCCATACTTATGGGCGAGCAACCCGAACTTCGTCGCGAATTTATCGAGCAGAACGCGAAACTCGTGACGGATCTCGACGTATAAGGAGGCAGTTATGGCGAACATAAGAGACGACAAAAACAACGAATATATTCAACATATAGCCAACTCCACCGTCAAAGACGTGGAAATCAACGGCGAACTTAAAAAGTCATTTATCGCATACGCGATGGCGGTCAACGTATCCCGTGCAATCCCCGACGTACGCGACGGTTTGAAGCCCGTTCACAGACGTATTCTTTACGCTATGAGCGAACTCGGCCTCACTCCCGACAAGCCCTATCGTAAGTGCGCGATGGTCGTCGGTGAAGTGCTTGGCAAATATCACCCCCACGGCGACAGTTCGGTGTACGACGCAATGGTGCGTCTTGCGCAGGACTTTTCCATACGCTGTCCGCTCATTGACGGACACGGCAACTTCGGCTCGATAGACGGCGACCCTGCCGCTGCGTATCGTTACACCGAGGCACGTCTTTCCAAGATCGCGCTCGAAATGATCCGCGACATAGACAAAAAGACGGTTGACTTCTATCCCAACTTCGACGACACACGCGAGCAACCCGTAGTGTTGCCTTCGAGATTCCCCAACTTGCTCGTCAACGGCTCGGACGGTATCGCAGTCGGTATGGCAACGTCCATTCCTCCTCACAATCTCGGCGAAGTTATCGACGCCTCCGTCGCGCTCTTGCAAAATCCCGACGCAACGGTTGACGACCTTATGGAATACATTCCCGCGCCGGATTTCCCCACGGGAGCGCTCGTGCTTGGCAGACACTCCATCAAGCAAGCGTATCGCACCGGCAGAGGCGCGTGCGTGCTTCGCGCGAAGGCGGAAATCGAAGAGATGGCAAACGGCAAGAGCCGCATCGTCGTCACCGAGATACCGTATCAGGTCAACAAAGCAAAACTCATCGAAAACATAGCCGATCAAGTCAAAGACAAACGTCTTGAAGGCATCAGCGATTTGAGAGAAGAAACGGACAGACACGGCATGCGCATCGTCATCGAACTCAAAAAGGACGTCAACGCGCAAGTTCTTCTCAATCAACTCTACAAGCAAACGCAGATGCAAACGACGTTCAGTATGATCATGCTCGCGCTCGTAGACGGCGTACCTCGCGTTCTCAACCTCAAAGAGATATTGGAATGCTACGTTGCTCACCAAAAGGACGTAATCGTGCGCAGAACGCGTTTCGACCTTGAAAAAGCGCAAGAAAGACAACACATATTGCTCGGATTGCATATCGCGCTTGAAAATATCGACGCAATCGTCGAACTTTTGAAGAAATCCCGCGACAGACAAGACGCCATTTCCAAACTTATGGAAAACTACGGTTTGAGCGACAAGCAGGCGGCGGCGATTCTCGATATGCGTCTGCAACGCTTGACGGGACTTGAAGTCGAAAAGATCAATGCGGAACTCGAAGACCTCGACAAGCAAATCGCATATTTCAACACGGTGCTTTCCAGCGACGAGGAAGTGAAGAACATCATCATCAAAGAGATGACAGACATCAAGGCGCAGTACAACACGCCGAGAATGAGCGAACTCACCTACGACTACGGCGACATCGACGTAGAAGACCTCATCGAGAAAGAAGACGTCGTCATTTCGATGACTCACGGCGGCTATATCAAGCGCATGCCGGTCACCGAATACAAAGCGCAGCACAGAGGCGGCATGGGCATCACGGCGCACAAGGCGAAGGACGAAGACTTCGTTGAGAGAATCTTCACGTCCAACACTCACGAGCGCATCATGTTCTTCACCAACAGGGGCAAGGTGTTCACGCTCAAGGGCTACGAGATTCCCGAAGCGACCCGCAACGCGCGCGGCAGAGCGGCGGTAAACCTCTTGCAACTCGAGCAAGGCGAGAAGATACAAGCCTTCCTGCAAATGCCCGAAGAAAGAGCGGACAAATTCCTCATGCTTGCCACCAAGAAAGGGCTCATCAAAAAGACTCCGCTCGAAGAGTACGATTCCATCAAGCGCAACGGCAAGATCGCGATCAAGTTCAACGATGACGACGAACTTATCGGCGCAGTCATCACCGGGGGCAACGATGAGATTTTGGTAGCGTCCAGCCAAGGCATGAGCATCCACTTCAACGAGCAAGACGTACGTCCGGTCGGCAGAACGGCAATGGGC